>ERZ779895.1716-NODE-1716-length-22174-cov-30.522266_pt1 | contig 22174 bp, 16 predicted proteins | sample MGYA00511093_ERZ779895 | MGnify/ENA primary metagenome ERZ779895 (study PRJEB29588, sample SAMEA2142970) | human gut metagenome | biome: human gut; feature: human-associated habitat; material: faeces | place: Denmark | collected 2008/2010 ... | reverse complement strand
AACTAAAAGCTGTAAAGCGAGTAATGTTTGGGCGGGCATCTCTTGACCTGCTCAAACGAAAAATGGTCTTCAGCGACCTGTGCTTCAACTAAATTGCGGAAGAACCACTTTTTTCAGGGAAAGACACAAACGCGCCTTTTTTCACCCGGAATAATAACCCTTCGCGTCTAAACCAACTTTGCCACACGCGAAGGTTGGTGAACGTGAATCAAAAATATTAGGCCATTTTATACACGTGTATAAGCCTTTCGCCGTACGTTTTTGTCCCACGAGATCCAACTCTTCCTGGTGCGATAAACCAAGCGCACCTGAGGGTTATGGGCATATTGTGGAATAGTCAGTGGAACCTCAGAACCGCACTATATTAGGTCTGGCTATTATATGTCATTAATAAACACAGTTATCTGCTGCTCGCAACCGTCCAGACGTTGGTACGATATGAAGAACGATAGTCAACAGGTATATAATTTCTATTATATGTTCCTATGAGAGATGAAGTGTATTGTCAGTTTAATGAACTAATAATGCACCTTCACAGGCATCTATTTGTGTAAACCACGCTTTTAGGGGGATAATGATCTCTTCACGAGCGTCTTTCAGTCATATTCCCGCTTTTAGAGAATGTGGGGTAAATTTTAAGGCAATTATAAGAGACTCGCCGCCAACTAGGCAATATGTTAAAAATTAATAAATTACAATATTTTGTCATCAACTCGTATATAATTGCCTGGTTTTTTCATTATATTTGAAGAACGATGATTACTGGTAATGAGTACTTTTCATAACATAGATGAACTGACACGTTGTCTTGACAGGGAGAAAAAACTGCTGAATGAATTATTCGCCAAGCGTAACGCGCTTTCTTTCAGATATGATTACGCCTTGGAGTTAACCGACTACAAGGAAGAGCGTATTAAATATCTGATTGAGAATGAGGTTATCCGTGAAAGCGGAGACTTTCTGGAGATGGAGGACATCTATGTACAATTCTTCGAAGAGGTTCTTCAAATCAATGAAGAGATTAATGTCTCAAGCGTTCAGGACTACATCACCCACCTCAAGGAAAACATCGGATATTGGATGAGTTCTGGAAGCGAAAAGGATAAGTATAAATATTCCAATGAGGTCAGAAGAGCGTTGAAAAGAATCGCTCTGGCGACAGAGAAGAACGTCATCGATGTAAAAAGGAATATTGACAGAACGTACAAGAATGAACCTGACTACAAAATCAAAAAGAAGAAGCTTGAGAATCTGGATGACAAACGTAAAGGAATATCCTCGCTGATTGACAGTGCCGAGCGGGTCATAGATGAGGAAAACGCTTTCTTTACAGTCGCTCTGGACAACCAGATGAGAAGCGTTGTCAATGATGCGCGTCTCCAGATGAAAGACTCTTACCATAATCTGATTGAGATTGAGCGGCAGATCATCACTTACCTGAATTTGATCGAATACCAGAATAAGCTTCTGGAGAAAGCCCGTCGCCTCAGGTACCTTAAGGACCAACTCATTCTTGAGGACGTGACAAACATCCGGCAGATAGCATCCGAAATGAATCCTGTGATATTCGAGCCAGAAATAAGGACCTTGAACCGCAGGCTCTCTCTGGAGAGGATGCAAAATGACGACGATGTTCAAGAAGTCATACTGAAGGTTGTAAAAGAGATTGGGAACAGGCATTCCACTCGTGGGAGAATGGCTGGCGACATCCCTGAATCATACTTGATGGACGAGCCAAGAATCAATGATTCCTTTAATCTTAAAGGAATATTCAATGCCTTCGCCGCTACGGGACACAACTTGTTCAAGTTCGTTTGGAATTATGAATATCATACACCGGTTTCTGACGACACAAGAATAATACTATTCTGTCAGATCGCTTCAATATTCTCAGACAGCCTCAACTTCACCGATGAATATGAAAGATCCGGAGGCATTGAATATCCAATCGTTAATGTTAGGTAACAGAAAAGATGAGATACACCACAGAAATATTCGAGACTCTCTCAAAAGGGAAATTCATCTCAGCCAACAGTCTGGACAAGACCCAGCAGCATTGGTTCGATGATATTGAAGACAACTTTCAGGAATACTACGACTTCTTCATCCAGATTGGATATTCGCTTGAAGGAGGAAACGGATACTGGTTTTTCACCAGACCTATGTCCAAGGTGGATCTTGAATCCAAGATAAAGTCATTGATGAAATGGATTGACAACCTCTCGTTTCTAAAGTCATTCAATTCCCTGTTTGGTTCTGGGTTCACATTCACGAAAGCCGACATCCTCGTCCAATTTTCGTGTAATGTGGAACTGAAGAATCTGATTTCCAAAATGTTTTCAGGGAAGAGCAGCAATGAGGACAAGATAGACGCTCTCATCAACGACCTTATGCGCGAAGGATTCATTGAAATCGAGAATGAGATCGAGGGGCGCTACAAAGTGCTGAATTCATTCGGCTATATTGAGGAAATAGTTCAAAAGATTGACATAACGGAGGAGGCTGACAATGAGGAATCTAAGTAAAATCATATTCATAAACAGCGCGAATATTCCGTATTCCGAGACAAGACTTGACGGCAATGTGCATTTCATAGGGACCCAAGGCGTAGGGAAAAGCACGATCCTACGCGCTATCCTATTCTTTTACAACGCCTCCCCTATCCATCTAGGAATTCCCAAAGAGAAAAAGAATTTCGATGCTTTCTATTTTCCGTTTTCCAACTCACACATAATCTACGAAGTGGAACGAGAAAACGGGGTCTATTGCATAATCGTCTCTAAATCAATGGGACGTATCTGCTACAGATTCGTTGATGCCCCATACGACAGAAATTGGTTCATCGGTCTTGGCAACAAAGTCTATGAAGATTGGGCTGAAATCAGACATCGAATCAGTGAGTCAAGCGGAACCCAACCGTCAAGGAAAGTGACCACATTCGAACTGTTCCGCGATATCATCTATGGCAACAACAGGCGACCGGAATTGGTTGATTTCCGGAAATATGCCATTGTCGAAAGTTCCAAATATCAAAATATTCCACGAACCATCCAAAACGTGTTTCTTAACACCAAGCTGGACGCCGATTTCATAAAGGACACAATCATCAAGTCAATGACAGACGATAACATAAGCATTGACCTTGATTATTTCAGAAATCAGATTCGTGATTTTGAGAATGAGTACAATGACATCTACCTCTGGCTCAAGAAAGAGGCTAACGGCACGAACAGAAAAACAATTCAGGCTGGAGATGTCTTGAGGAAATACAACGCTATCCTATACTCACGGAAGCATATCCGTGAGCTTCGTGAGGAATTGAATTATGCGCTAAGGCAATGCCTTGAAAGCAAGCCGGAGATAGAAAGACGCATCGAAGAGACCTCATCGGAACTTCAACGTGCGGAGCGGCTCATTTCCGAAGAGACCGGAAAATACAACAAAGAGTTGGACTCTTTGAAAAAGTCCATCAATATTCTTGGCGACAAGATCAACGAAAGCAGAAAGCGGAAGCGCAAATACGAAGATATGCGGATATCCGAGATCATCAGCCGTGTCAAGCAGGAAGATTCATTGATCTCTGAGAAAGTCAACACTGAAGCCATCCTCAGGGAACTCACATCCGGCAGCAAGGACATTTCACTGAAATACAAGCATATCGAAGATTCTCTTCGTTCTGCCACGATCGAAAAAAAGAATATTCTGAACGCAGAACTATCCGATGCCAGAGCATACAAAGCCGAAGAAAAAGAGCGAATCATCGCCGATGGCAGGAAAACAGAGGACAACATAAGGTCCCTGTCGGCGGAAGAGATCAAAGTCTCGGAAGAGTCTGTCTCCGGGATAATGGAACAACTGACAGCGGAAAGAGTTCGTAGGGAGCGTATTGCCAGAACCAAGTATTACGAAAGGGAAATCAGCGATAAAGAAACTGAGATAAAGACACTTGACAAGGTCATCATAGAATCTGATGCTGAGAAAAAATCTTTGCATAGAGAAAAAGAATCCATCATACGGGAGGGAGAAATGTTGATGAAAGAGTGCGAAATGAAATACAATGCACTCATCTCAGAACTTACCGGCAAATCCGCAGTGACAAAGAAAAACATTGACGAAATCAACAGTGTTCTTGATGGTTACAAAGGCTCCCTATGCGAATGGCTGTCCGAAAATGTTTCTGGCTGGGAGGAGAATATCGGAAAGGTGATAGACGAGCGGAATATCCTTTACAGCAAATCATTGTCCCCTGAAAGAGTGGAATATTCAGAGAATATATTCGGAATAACTTTGGATCTTGCCAATGTTGAGAGGGAAATTCTAACTCCTGAGATTCTGAAAGGCAGACTGAACGAGGCTAAACAGAGGAAACAGGAAATAGACAAAGCTCTTGATAATGCGATAAATGAACGTGAGGCAGAGAAAAACGCAATTGTCAACAAAGTCAACCGGAAAGCAAAGGCCCTTGATGTCAGGATTCAGGAAGTCGGCTTGCGTTGCTATGAAAGTAATGAAGCCATCAAGAAGTTAAATGTCGAGATCAATGATCTGAAGAAGGCTGGAAAAGATAAGAAAGACAAAGAGTTAAATGCCGTAGAGAATAGAATCGGAGACTTTAATAATAGGCTTGAACTTGCGAAAGCGGCTCTTGCACAATGTAAAGAGGTGCTGAACAAGAAGATCGCCACCGCAAAAAAGGCGACTGATGCAAAACTGTCCGTCATAGAATTAGATTTCAAAGAAAAAGAGAATGACATTAAGATGAGGCTGAAGCAGTTAGACAGTGACCTTGACATTGCATTGGATCAGAACAACAAAGAAAGACTACTCGAATTGAAGAATGCCGGCGCGGATGTGGATTCTATGAAACGGTATGAAACTATGATCCGTGAGATTGACAATGAGCTTTCTTTTATCAAGAGTCACCGGTCCGATGTCTCTGATTACGAAAAAGACAAACGCGAACTTTTTGACAACGAGGAAGGTTTCTGCAATGAGAGGAAGGAAGTCGAAGCTAAAGTAAAGAATCTTGACGAGAGATTCCGATTGCGCAAGGATAGATTGGAAACGGAAAGGGAAAGGCTCCTGAAAGAAATCAGTGATGAAAAAGAACGACTGAAAACAATCAGTGATAACGTTCTTGAGGCGAACAACTTTCTCGATGATCCTATGCTAAATCCTCATTCGGAACAGACGGACAGAGAAAAGCAAATCTCCGGCAAGTCTTGCCGTGAGATCACAAATGATTTGAGGTCGAGAATCATTTCAAGAGAAAACGATATGAAAGCGTTCAAAAGCGCTGTAACTGTGTTTAAAGATGGATTCTCACCCCGAAACCTTTTCAACTTCAAGACAGGGATGGTTACCGATCAAGAATATATGGACTTTGCGTCAGATTTGGACTCATTCATATCCAATGATATGCTTCAAGAGTTCCAAAAACGCATCAGCGAACGTTATACTGACATTATTCGACGCATTGCAAAAGAGACTTCCGACCTGACGCAAAACAGAAGCGAGATAAACAAGGTTATCAATGAGATAAACGATGATTTCTGCAAAGACAATTTTGTCGGAGCCATCAAGAATATCTCATTGAGGCAATTGGCAAGCGAAAACCGCCTTGTCCAACTTTTGTTGACAATTAAGGAGTTCAACGAGGAGAACCAATACAATATGGGCGAGATAGACTTGTTTTCCCAAGGAGACCGCTCCGAAGTCAACACAAAAGCGGTGGATTATCTGATGCGCTTTATGAAAGCGCTACAGAACGAGCCATCGACCAAGACTCTTGACCTCTCGGATTCGTTCAAACTTGAATTCAGAATTGTAGAAAACGACAATGACACAGGGTGGGTGGAGAAAATATCCAATGTCGGCTCTGACGGAACGGACATTCTTGTCAAAGCTATGATCAACATTATGCTTATCAATGTATTCAAGGAAAGGGCTTCCCGCAAGTTTGGAGATTTCAGGATCCATTGTATGATGGATGAGATCGGCAAACTGCATCCTAACAATGTCAAAGGAATACTAATGTTCGCCAACAAAAGGAATATCCTACTGGTAAACAGTTCTCCGACAACTTTCAACGCGGAGGACTACAAGTACACCTACCTACTTGAAAAAGACAATGATAGCAGGACGCGTGTAATCCCTCTCATAAGCCATTTAGACTGATTGTTATGTCAGAGAACAGACTTACAACCTCACAAGCGCAGAGGCTCAAAAGAATTCTATCCGGGGAGACTTTATCTTGGACAGCGCTTCCTGAATGGATTACAAGACCGCTTCTGGACGAGAATGTCATCTCCATCAGCACAAACGGAATCCGTAAGAAGATCCGTGTTCAGAATCCGGAGCTATGTGATCAACTCATCAGGGATCTGTTCACTTGCGGTGTCCCCATCGACGAATGGATGGAATTGCGTTCCGATAATCTTACCAGACAAGCGTTGGTAAATAAAACAGGTGACTCAAAAACATTAAAGGTTAACACTCTGCGTGGTTTCTTGGTCAATTGTATCGAACCGGTGGAGGTAATCATTGATAGGCAGACAATCTCGCTTACCCCACATAGCGGGATGTCATTTTTCATCTATCATCCTGAAACCTTAAGCATTCCAGAAGATGTAATTGTCGTAGGAATCGAGAACTTAGAGAATTTCAATAGTCTTTCGGAGCTAACGAACTTATTCTCAAGAGGAAAGTACATCTTCGTATGCAGATATCCACAGAACTCCGCACTCTATGAATGGTTGGAACGAATACCCAACAGATATATTCATTTCGGAGATTTTGATCTTGCTGGCATTAACATCTACCAGACAGAGTTTTATTCCAGATTAGGAGACAGAGCTTCTATGCTTATTCCGGACGACATCGAAGACAGAATAAAGCACGGCAATGAATCGTTATTCAACAAGCAGTATAATAAGTTCAAATCTTTGAATATATCTGATTCTCGTATCAAGCCGTTGTTCGATATGATAATGAGATACCACCGTTGTTATGAACAAGAAGGCTATATTCTGGTCTAAACTTCCGACCACAATCAAAAACAAAACAGTTTAAAAACAACTAAGTCATAATTCGGTTTGCAAATTGCACGGTGAAACTCATTTGATTTTGCGGTAGAAGGTGCCGCTCTGGCCTTTTATGTGGTATTTCTTGCTGGTGTTCCAGGTCTCGTCGCCGCCATAGATGCGGAACTGGGCGGAGGTGCTGATATATTCATTGCCATATCGGTCCACAAAGACATCGCCTTGCGAGGATGCGCTGACGCCGCCTGAAGAGACTCCGCCGACAATGGCGCCAATCACGGCAAGGACTGCAAGAACCGCAAGGGCGAGCCACCAGAAATTCTTTATGACGAAAATGCCAAGGCTCAGTGTCGGGGTGGCAAGCAACAAGCCAGTCAGGACGCACCCGGCCGCCGGCAACCAACCGCCCGTATTACCCATAAGGCCGTCGATCACCACCATATAGAATGACGCGGCTACCATAAGGGACAATATTCCTGTGTAGGCCAAGGCCAATGAATATTTGAGAATACTTTCGTCCAGCATCTCCCGTGAGCACATCTCCCTCACCGTCGGCATCACCTTATCCACGGACAGCGCCAGTCCGGCGGATGGGGCCAGCCTCGCGCCAACCTTCCTTTTCATAAAAAACGCTTCCCCACAACGCCAAGGAGGCACAGAAGAACGGGATGATGAGAGTGATAACAGTATCAAGCATAAGCGAATGCCTTTTTATAAAGCCAAACTTACATAAAAATTCCGTGATTTCTACTAGTTGCGCATTAATTTAGGGTACTATAATAGGAGTTGACTAACATTTGTTTTGGAAACCATATAGGAGTTGGCCAACATTTCTCTTGTAACACTGATATTTAAACAATTGTGAGTTATTGATATTCCTGCATAAGAATCTGTATGTAAAGGACCTAATCTCCATCGTAGTCATATAATATGACAAGGTGTGGCGGAAGATCCCTGGCTTATGCATCGGGTGAAAAAAGTGGCTTTTCTCACCCGAATCCAATCTGGGATGTCTCTCCGGGGTCTAACCACTCCTTTTTCACCCAGAATAATAGTTATTTGAATCTGAACAGACAACGTCACGCCCAAGGTTGATGAACGTGAATCAGGAATGTCACCCACTTTTCGGCCACAGTTTTCTTCCCCTAACCAAAACCAGACGTCTTGTACTTTCCTGCACCAATGGTACACCCCTGTATATTCGATGCATACAAAGGCCTCATCACGTACATTTTCTGTCCAAAAACAATAGGGGACCGGTCTTCCATGTATGAAATAGCCATGCGTACCTAAAGCGCCATTCACTTGACAACCAACGAGTTGGTGTTTCAGGTATGAATATATTCACACACCTAAGAGTCAGTGCCCCCGGTACAGGGCGTTCTATTGGCGTTCCGGACTTCCAGGTGCGAGAAACCATTCGCACCTGAAACGACATTTACTTGATTGCTAACGAGTTGATATTCCAGGTATGAATATATTCGCGCACCTGAGCGTTACGGCATATTATGGTATGCCGAGCCTTAGATCCGCACAATATTATGTCTGGTTGGTTTTGAAGGCGCTATATACCATTAACAGATACAGTTACCTTAGTGAGTTTTTTTGTATGCCTGCAAACGCTTGGATGTCGGCACGATACGGAGGAAGATAGTCAACTTATATATATATTTCCTTTAATTTATAGAGAGAACATACACACACCAACTCTTGCCGGTTCTTCACGGCACTTGCCAATCGTGAAAACCCTTGCATATTCAAGATATTTTCACAAACTTTACGCTGCCGGATGGGATTATGTTTCCAATCCGGGGAAAGGCTGCGATATGGCATCCCCGTGCCAAGCTGATTTTTGTAAAACGAACAACGGTGCTCCAAGATTCCAAAGCTTTTTGCAAGGAGCTGAAGTTTCTTTGGAAGACACCTGACAAATTTATTACAAATATGAGACGTAAAATGTTTTTTGCGGCGGCGCTCTGCTGCATTGTTTCCGCGGTGATGGTTTCCTGCGGGAAGGACAATCCTGACACTCCCGAACCGGAACCGGAAGTTCCTGTCACACCTAAAGATACCGTTGTCTATGCGGTCGGACAGGAAGCCGTTCCAGGGAAGGGTTACTACTATGCGACAATCTGGAAGGACGGCAAGAGGATCCTCCTCTCCGACGGGAGTTATGACGCTTTCTGCAACGGAGCCTATGCTGACGGCGAGACTATCTACATCGCGGGCTGCGAGGCGACAGGTGACCTTGTGGATGACGGTTACTATGAGCCTTATCACCAGAATGTCGGCGTGATCTGGAAATTCAAGGCAGGTGAGGAAGACAAGGCGGAAAAGACCGTCATCAGCGACGGGAAATATTCCACATCCCCGATTGCGGTGACTGTCGCTGACGGGAAGGTCTATGCCGCGGGATTCGACTCTCCTGACTATGACAGGCGGGCCATCCTTTGGACAGACGGTCAGCCTCAATACCTTACGGACGGTAAGACTGACGCGTTGGCGTACTGCATCTATTCCGATGGCAAGGATGTATATGTCGGTGGATATGTGCAGCCGGCCAGCAACAAGCAGGGTGGCATTGCCACCATCTGGAAAAACGGTGTGGCTCAGGACTTCACCGACTACGTCGGAACAGAGGTCACCGGCCTCTACGTCAAGGACGGAGAATATGTCATCGAAGGGAATATGACCGAGACCAACTCAGCCGAGGACATCTGCCCTTACATCTGGACATCAGCAGGCGCACAGAAAGTCGCCGAAACGACTCTCTGCCAAGGCGTTGGTCTCGCTGTCGCAGGAAATGACATCTATGTGGCCGGTAACGAAAGCGCCGGCTATGACTCTGAGTACAACCCGATCAACATCGCCCACCTCTGGAAGAACGGTGTCGAGCAGGAGCTTGAGGTCGAGTACAAAAACGACTTCTCCCTCTGGGGTGTCATCTGCGCCTATGTTGAACAGAAGTAATCTTTCTGGATATCCCAACTCAGGCTGGCCGGGGGAACTTCTTCGGCCAGTTTTTATTTTAGGGAACTATGTAGGCTGGAAGTATCCAGCTCACCATTCCATTGCCACGGCCAGTTTAGGTTACTATATAGGAGATTGAATCGGGACCTTCGTTGAAAAGGAGATCCATACTCGCCTCGGCCAGTCCTATTTAGGTTTGGTTACTATATGTTTTTTTGTTTTACAGTACTGATGTTTAAGTAATTGCGGCCTGTCGACATCCGATGCGATAATTTGTATGTCAAGGGCTTAATTTTCATCGTAGTCATACAATAAACTAACAGACAAGGAAAGGAAGAAGATTTCGGGCCTATTCATCGGGTGAAAAAAGTGGCTTTCTGCACCCGACCCCAATTTGTAATGACTTTTCGGGTGTCAAACGCTCCTTTTTTCACCCGGAACAACAGCCACTTGGATCTGAGTCGATTATACCACACGCCAAGGTTGGTGAATGAGAATCAGGAATGTTGCTTCTTGCCTCTTAGTTCATTTGGCACACCAGAAGAGCACTTCCTATACCATACGGCGTGTCCCGGTATATTTGATAAACAGGAAGGCCTTCGGCCGTATATTTTTCTGTTCAATAAAGCAAATGGAGATCATTCTTCCAAGTATGAAAAATCATACGTACCTAAAACAGCATCCCTCTGACAAATAGATAGTTAGTGTTCTAGGTGCGAGTATATTCACACACCTGTGAGTCGGCGGCCTCGGTGCAAGGCGTTCTATTTGTGTTCAGAACTTCCAGGTGCGAGAAACCAGTGTGAATATGTTCTCGCACCTAAGCGTTATGGGCATATTATGGAATGGTCCACAAAGCCACAGTATATTATGCATAGCTAATCTTAAAGGCACTATATGCCATTAACGACACTGTTATCTTTGTGAATTTGGCTGCTGGCAATCATCTGGACGTTGGTACGATAAGTGGAAAGATAAGTCAACTGATATATAATTTCCCAAGGAGAATGGATGTGTAGTCCAGTTGAACGAACGCTCCTTCACAGGCGTTAACTTGTGTAAATCACGCTTTTAGAAGGACAATGCTCACTTCACGAGCGTATTCCTGTCATATTCACGCTTTTGGAGGACGTGAGTTTAATTTAGGAAATGATATATGAGCTTGACTGACATTCCACATTATGGAGCTGAGACTCAGACACACACACGAATATTACTTTCAACGGCGATTATGCAACACAGCAATGCACAATTTGTTCATCAGCCACAACTTGGCAAAAAGGCAAATTGCATGGCGAAAAGCCACTAATATCCTCATATCCAACTCAGGGAAAGACTTACTCAAAATTTCAAAGCGAGTCCTAAACCGTAATTCTGTACACCAAGGTTAACTTCAATATTTCTCTCGGCAAACTCATTAGCGGAATTGAAACTCCTTATGGATTTCTTTATCATAGACGAACCCACTAAGGAACATGAAAATAATAAGTTGCTTCAGATTAAGAGAAGATTTTCGAGGATAGATCTTTTTTTGAAGAAGGAGTGTGCCGGTGGCACATGACTGATGAGAAAAGAAATCTAGACCGAAAAGATTCCTTAAGATGATGCAGGTTATTTTTTGAATGTTACTAAATCCAGAGGAAGCCCCAATAGAACCAATCCGGCACAGATACCATATACAGTACCGTCTTCATCAAGACCTCCACCTACGGCAGAACCGACAAGCCATCCTAAAGCGAATCCAGCACCAACACCGATCATAATGGAGCCTGTGGTCTCAAATAAGCGTCCAGATTTGTATCGACGGTAATCTTTAGGTGATAAATATCGGCTGGCATCAATGCAGACACCATTTATACTAACGTCTCCCCGCCAACTATTGTATGTAATCTGACCATCAATAAGACTCTCGGATATGTCGTCATTCGCTCTGAAAACTTCTTTCTGACCATTCTCATATGCAATGGAATACACATCTGATTTCGGCGAGGCATAAATCACATCAACGTGTTTGTCTACATCCAAATAACGAATATAATAGAGGCAACAATTTGTTTAACCAACTAAAACTACTATCTTTATGGCTGTTAATGGACAGAATTTATTGTCAAGTGCACTGGACTTGCCCAAGAGTATGTGGAAGCGCTTGCGCAACAAAAGAAGTAATATGACAAGCAAGGATTACAGGGATTTCGCGGTGGAGCAGATGGGGCTGCTTGAGGGGATTTGCACGAAGCCGATGATGGGAGAGTTTCTGCTGTACTGGCAGGGGAAATATTTCGGAGGAATCTACGACAATAGGGTTCTGGTCAAGAAGACCAAGACCAACGAGAGATTCGGGATGCCGGAGGCGATTCCTTACGAGGGGGCCAAGGCGATGTATCAAGTCAACATCGACAACCGGGAGGAAGTGGCGGAGGTCATCAAGGCTACCTGCGAGGGACTGAAATAGACCGCTGCACAAAAATTGCTGACGGAAAGTTTAACGATTATATTATTAACGAATATTCAGGAATATGTTGGAGATAGGTACAAAGGCACCGGAGTTCGTTGGTGTGGATGAGAATGGCAACGAGGTAAGTCTCAATGATTTCAAGGGAAAGAAGCTTGTGCTTTACTTCTACCCGAAGGACAGCACTCCGGGATGCACGGCGGAGGCTTGCGACCTGCGGGACAACTACCATCGGTATCTTGCGCTTGGGTATCAGGTGCTTGGTGTCAGCAAGGACTCACAGGCCTCGCACCGGAAATTCATAGAGAAATATTCTCTGCCGTTTCATCTGGTGAGCGATCCGGAATGCGCCATTCTGAAAGCTTACGAGGCTTGGGGGCTCAAGAAGCTCTACGGAAAGGAGTCATACGGGACATTGAGGACTACCTATGTGATCGATGAGGACGGAATCATCATCGATGCCATCGGAAAAGTCAACACCAAGGATCATACTACGCAGATTCTCGGTTCGGAGAAATAGCCTACATCACCTCGACGCCGGCAAAGGAGCATTCGGCGATGATGAGGATGGTGTGGGAGCCTGACTGCTGACGGAGGCGGTCGGCGGTCTTGTTGTTCACGCCACCGAAGGCGGAATTGGAACGGACATCGACATTGACATCTTTCGGGACGTATATTCCCACACCTGCAAAACTTGCCTTCACCCGAACCTCCACATCTTCATTGAATATGGCGTTGCGGAGATCCAAGCGGACTGAGCCGAAAGAGGCTTCTATGTCCGCCCCGTCAAACTCCTCAGCCTCGACACGATGATTCTGCTCGCCAAAAGCCGATGAGATCTTCAGGATATTCCTTCCATCGCGGGAGATGATCGAGCAACCTCCTCTGGAGTCGTGGCAGTTCCAACTCTCCGGACGGCCGCTCTTGGAAAAAATCAACATAATGCCGAAAGCGATGAATATGATCGCGAGGCACAGTTTCCAGAACACCGACCAGTCAATATAGCCTTGCGCTTGAAGCAGCAGTATCGCTCCGAGGGCTATGCCGCTGAAAGATCCCCAGTTAGGATGGGCGATCAGGTGTGCGGTGCAAGGCAGAATAATAAGGAGTGTCCACCAGCCACGGAAGAATATGTCGAAGCCGATCACTCCGGTGACGTTCAGAATCCACAGCACGCCTATCGCGGCTATGGAGAATCCCAAAAACTGTTTCGCTAACTTTTTCATACATTAAAATTAGAAGCTGTTTTGAATTGTTTGTTTGAAGGTTTGAAAGTGAAAAACTTCAGTTTCGACCGCTTCTTCCAAGGAAGATAGCGGTGCTATCTGACTGAAGAAGCGGGAAGAAAATGAAGATTTTTCACCTCAAAGAACATTTCAAACAATTCAAAACAGCTTCTTAATAATTCTTATCTGAATCACAGTGGCAAAGGTACTACGGAAAACTCTTGTGGCTATGGGTGTGACAAGGACAAAAGGCTCATAGTAATTATCTAATGTTCAAGAACATAACAGTCAAGACTATGGACAATGAGGTACTTCGACAAGCTCAGTGAGCGGATAAGAATATATTTTTGTTACTTGAAAGATGAATATTCCGTTACCTTCGTTCAGATAATTCCTTACGAAACGCTTTCAGCACGATGTGACCTGGAAACACTTGCGTTTGGTCTTCGGCTGAAAAACTCGTACTTGGAGTGAGGACTTTTTCAGGCGAAACCTCATCTCGGCTATCTCAGAGGCATTGGACCATGAAGGAGTTCTGTAAAAATCAGTGCAGTTAGTTCTGAGTCCAGCAGTCACTCGCCAAACAATCAGAACGTGGCGATGAACTCGTCGATGGAGGTGCCGTCCGGGAGGGCGGAGGCGACACGGGCCTTGAGACGCTGCTTGCCTTTCGTGACGGAGGTCGGGGATATTCCCATCATTGCAGCCATCTGCTTGCCGGAAAAACCGAAACGGAGCAGGACGGCGATGCGCAGCTCAGCGGCGGTAAGACCCGGAAACGAAGACTTCAGACGCTCGGTGAAACGGTTGCAGACATCATCCAGAATCTTCTCCAGCCTTCCCCACTCGGCATCGGACAGATAGCGCGGGTTCTGCTGGAGCGACATCACCAGCTTGTCCTTGAACATCAGCACCGAACGCAACTCGCTGCGTTCCGACTCGCTCTCGTGAAGCAATGTCTTGCTCTCCCCTATCTCGCTGTCCTTCCGCTCGATGGCCTCATCACGGTTTCTCAGACGCCTCCTGAACATACGTACGATCAAGTACAACGCCACAATCAGGGACAACACCGCAGCCACTGCCGTGCCTAAAATACAGCTTCTCGACGAACGGATGTCCGCCTTCCCGGCCTCTACACTGTTCTCGATGATCCTGTCGTTCTGCTGAGACGCTTCCAACTGGCTCTTGATCTCATTATGGATGGTCAGATACTTGACGGCATTCTCTTTATCATCAAGCAGATCGCGATAGACAATGTAAGAAAGCTGTGAACCTGAAAGCTTCGCTATCAGATCCGAAGCCTCCATCTCCTTTGCGGCATAGAACAAAGCCGAATCAGGAATATTCATTTTACGGAAAGCATCCGCAAGGACAGCGTAACGCACACGGGCCTTTCTTTTTCCTTCCCTGAAAAGCCTTTCCTGCGCGCGGACAGCGGTCGAGGCGCATTCCAAAGCCTTATCGAATTGACCGTTACGGCTGTAGCACGCTCCGAGATTGTAAAGAGCACGGGCATAGTCATTATCATCTCCCTTGGAGATCTCCGCCGCGCGGTCGGCATATTCAATGGCCTCAGAATAGTCTCGGTCCGCATCCCCAAGGAACAACGAACGGTGCGACAGATTGATCAGTGCCGTCACCTGAAACGCCAGCGAACCCGCCTTCTCAGCCTCCTTCAAACCTTTCTCCAGATAAGGCAAAGATGCATCATACCACTTGCGGTCATTAAGCACGACAGCGTAGCGCAGGTTGATCATCGCCGCAAGCATATGATTGCCAGAGCCTTTAACCTCTTTTGTGGCGAGAAGCAGATCATTGGCCCAATCCGCCTGGTTCCCCGATTTGTTGTCCTCGCGGACGACCGCCCTAAGATAATACGCCTGCGCCTTCCGGTCCCGGTTGCCGTATTTCAGGAAATAATCAACCCCGACATTCATCATCCCCTCGTCAATCCCCGGCTTGTAGGCGTTGTACTCCGCGAATGTCCTCAACAGACAGTAGGACGCATAGAGATAGCGGCCGGAGGACTCCGAATAGGAAGCGGAATCCAGAATGATCAAAGAACTGTCAGGGCGGGAGTCCAATAGACTCTCAGCCCGACTCAAATCCTCAGGGAGTCTGGCTCCACGGCCGCACGAAGAGGCCACACAAGCACAGGCAATGAATATAATCGCAGGAAACTTTCTCACCATAACTTTTCACAAGCATGTGGTCATCCGCTGGTTAGTCCAATCGGCGTTTGCCTGAACACAAAGTTAAGAATTTTGCGGGAATATTCCTATTTCCCGCCAAGGCCCTTGCCGCCGCCGATTCGGGAGGCTTCATCGATGCCGCCGACTTTGCGGGCGCGGGTCTGCCGGGCTTTGCCGAAGCGCCAGGTAAGGCCGATGTGAGCGACCTGGGAGTAATATTTCTGACCTATGAACGAGCTGTTCACGTCACCGAGAACGGTGCTGGTGAACCCGAGACAATCCAGATTCGTGCAGGAACTGCGGAGGACATCGTCCAGATTGAGAGACAGGATAAGACGGTTGTCAAGCATCGTCTTCTTCACTCCTATATTCATAGAATAAAGGCCGTGCAGTTTGAAGTAGCCGTATGCCATCGGCGAGCGGTAGAAACCGTCCAGCTGCACTTTCCAGTCTTTCGGGAGGATGAATGTGAAGCAGGTGTAGCAGGAAAGGGTGAATGAATCGTTGCTTTCCCGGTCGGCTGTCTTGGCGGATGAATATAGTCCGGTGGTGCTGAATGTCCAGGCAAGCCACTTGGCCATAGGCAGTTCCGTCACATTGAAAGTCAGCGCAGTCATATTCTGTCTGCCGTAGTTGGTCCAGATCAGAAGCTGGTCGCCGTTCTCCTTGAGCTCAGGAAGCTGCGAGAACATTCCGCCGGTGTGACTGAACGACGCGGAGAGCGAGAAGTGCTGGCCGAATCCGGCGCTGAGCGAAGCCTTGTCTGAATATGCAGGGCGCAGATCCGGGTCGCCGACATTGTAGGTGTGCGCATCGATGTAGTTCTCAACCGGGTTCAGGGCCATATAGTCAGGGCGTTGGATTCTCCTTGTGTAGGAAAGCGCGAACCTAAGGCTGGCGGACGGGTTGAATCCCACGAACGCTGTCGGGAACAGGTCAAAGTAGCTGCGACGGCTCTCGTCCCCGGCCGAGATCCAATCCCCGAACGAGTTGGTATATTCACCCCTCAATCCGGCCTTGGCGGTCCATTTCGGGCCGAACTGCGCGGCAAGGGACAGGTAGGCGGCGCCGATGTTCTCACGGTACTTGAAACGGGTCTCGGCATCACTGGCTGAAGGGCCGGTCTCGGTCCTCAGGGTCGTGTTGTCAGTCTTGGAAAGAGCCCACTTCGCTCCGGCCTCCAACCTTGCGAAGTTGAACACGGTCCCCTCATAGTCAGCTTTCGCGGACCAGATGTTCACCTTGTTGTCGGAGTCGATGTACCTTGTGGAAGGGATCCACTCCGAAGCGCCCATATTCCTCGTGAAGGTCTTCTGGTCGTTTCCTGTCCAGTCGGCATTGTGGTAATAGTCCATATTGACGGTGATCTCGGAATTGGTCGCCTCGTTGAATATGTGGGTGAAGTTCAGATTGCCGTTGGTCTGGCGGCTCTTGTCCTCGTTCCACGTCGCGGACTCGGCACGCTCAAGTTCCTTGTCACCAAGCGTCTGCGTGGTGACATTGTGGTCTCTGTCGGACTTCATTATGTTGCGGGAGCTCGGCATATTCACGATGAATCCCAAGGTGTTTTTCTTGTCGATGAACCAGTCGTTGCCGAAACGCACCTGCCAATTGCGGTACCTGTCCTTCTGGAGGGACTGGGCAAGAATCCGGAACGGAACACCGTCCCGCGTCAGCTTGTTGTCGATGTTCATATCTATGTCCATATCATAGATTCCCTGATAGGCAGAGACGAATGTGTTTGTCTTGGCCGTCCTGTAGCTTAGGCTTCCGTTGACGTTCTCCCTCATAAGGAAGCGGCCGGTCTCTCCGAAGTACATTCCTCCGTCATCGGTTCCGATCTCGCCGTTGAGCCCGGACAAGGCTCTGAGTGTCTTCGGACATATTCAAAGGCTCGATCTCATTCAGGCCGGTAACGACATTCACATTTTTGTAACTATCCTTGTAACCGATAAGCGAAGCCTTTATAATATATTCACCGGGCGCGGCCTGAAGGGAATACGCTCCCTTGTCATCGCAAGTGGCGCCGGCGGCCAGCGTACTGTCCGGTCTCATAAGGGCGACTGTAGTCCATCCGAGAGGCCCGCCGGTGGCCTTGTCCAGCACCGTACCTTTTATCTCGGAAACATTCTGGCGGGCGGCGGAGGCGTTTGCTCCACCGATGACCAGCATCGCAGCAATCAGCAATAATCTAAATCTTCTCATTTTCTTCTTCAATTTTTCACGGTGCAAAGTTACGGCGGGAATCCATAATATATCACATCCAAGGCGGACAGATAAAATCACCAAATGATTGAATATCTGAATATTGAATATGGACAATATGGACAAACGCAATCACCGCCCCTGCTTTGTGGTCTCTTGCCAGACATAACAGACCTCACAAGAGGCGGAACATTATGAATAATAAAATATTCATTCTGTGAATATTTTTCCATTCGTTCCTATTGCACATTTTTCAAAATTTTCCGAAATTGTGTACACTTTAACGAAGTTAACAACACAACAACTTATGACCCGGAGAAAACTTCTCATCTGGACCCTATGCCTGCTATCATTATGGCAGGCCGGAACATCAAGCCCTTTGCTCGCCGGCCCGGCGTACCCGGGACTCATCACTGTGAAACAAAGCGACGGCAGTGAAATCAGAGTCCGTGTGCACGGAGACGAGTTCCGCAATTATGTAACCTCGGAGGAAGGCTACACCCTCGCCGCGGACGCGGACGGAGACTGGGCTTTCGCAAAACTTGACGCCAACGGACTTCTGGTCCCGACATCCGTCAAGGCCAAGAATGCCAGCCGTTTGACCGACTCGGAACGCAAGATTCTTGGCACCTCACTGCGGAAAAACCTGCGACCGCTGCGGATGACCGGCCTGCAAATGAGGCTAAAGGCTGCGCGGACATATTCATTGGCAACCCGCGCCGCGGATGCCGGGGATTGCATTCCTCCGCTTCTGGGAGGCACCACTTGGAAGCCGGTCGGGAACAAGAAAGTGCTGGTGCTCCTCGCTGAATATCCTGACCTTCCTTTCACTAACGGAAGCAATGAGGCGTTCGACAACTTATTGAATTCCAAGAACTACACAAAAGGTGGGGCGACCGGAAGCGTCGGGCAGTACTACTATGACAACTCCAACGGACAGTTCAATCCGGAGTTCACGGTGGCCGGGCCGTACAGACTCTCCAAGAACAGGGCATATTACAAGGACAGACCGGAGGAGATGGTCGCCGAAGTAGCCCGTCTTGCCGACAATGATTTGGATTTCAGCCAGTTCGCGGAGAACGGGGTGGCGCACGACATATTCGTGTTCTATTCCGGGGGAGCGGAAAGCACCGGTGACCCGAACGGAATCTGGCCGCACAGGAGCGGGCTGAAGAACCTGACGCTTGACGGGGTCACGATTCCGGGCTACGCTTGCAGCTCCGAGCTGGAGCCAGGATCTGCGGGAAACAACACACTCGCCGCCATCGGATCGTTCTGCCACGAGTTCGGGCATATTCTCGGATGGCCGGACCTCTACGACACGGTAAACGGCAACGACACGAAATGCGACCTGCCGGGCTGCTTCTCGCTTATGGCCTACGGAACCTACAACAACAGCAGCCGCACTCCCCCGGCGCTCAGCATCCTCGAAAGGTGGATGATGGGTTGGTCGGAACCGGAAATTCTGGAGACGAGCGGGGAATATTCATTGCCGGCGATCACGGAAGGCAAGGGCTACCTCGTCAAGACCGAGGCGGACGAGGACTATTTCCTGCTGGAATGCCGAGGCGCGGGAAAGAACGAGTGGGACAAGAAGGAATATCTCGACTTCTACGGACAGGGCTCCGACTGGGGGCTTCTGATCTATCACGTCCGGAACGAGTACAACTGTTGGATGGGCAACGCCGTGAACATCGTCCACGGGAACGAGCACTACAAGATATTATATTCCAATCCTGCCTCCAGGAACAACTACCTGCCGCAGTATATTCCGGCGCATTGTTTCTTCCCGGGCGGGAAAAATGTGACCTCCATCCACAGCGACAGCCAGTCTAACTTTCTGGCCGTCAACGGCAAGAAGACAATGGTCGAGATCCCTTCGATCAGGCTGGACGCGGCGGATGGTTCCGTGAAATTATCTGTGACAGAGCGCAATGGCAACATCACGGATGTCAAGTCAAGCATATTCCAGCACGACATCATCCTGAGCTGGAAAGACGACCTCTCCTCCGGCTGGACTGTCGAATGGAAGGCCGAGGGTGAAGAGACGGAGTCAATCACCGGGCTCACATCCTCCGAGGTGCATATTCCTCTGCTGAAGGATGCCCAGGACTATGCGATCACCATCACGGGCAACAAGAACAGCAAGACTTCCCTGACCTTGAAGACCGAGAAATCCGGACCCGGCTTCCCGAGAATCCAACTCTCAAAGGCCAACCCGACATCGGAGGACAAGGTTCTGATGATGCTGGTTGACTGCGGCGAGATAGGCGGCATCCAATGGACTGTGGACGGAGCCAAGGCGGACGGCTACACCAATCTGCGCAAGGGTGAGCATTACGTGCAGGCTGTCCTGACAAAGACGGACGGGACCGTTGAATATTTCGCCAGGTACATAAATGTCATCCTATAATATTCATAGACAATGAAAATCGCATTCAGAATATTCACCACGCTTATTTTCTGCCTCCTCCTTTCCGCCTGCAACGGCAACAAGGAAGACAACAACCTCCGGGAGGAATTCTCAGTCGCGGAGGATTTGGGAATATACAAGGACGGCGCTCCGGTGCTCACTTTCCTCAAAAACAAGCACCAATACTACTGCAACCCGTCAGAGGGCATCCTGAGGATAATCGACAACGAGGGGACACGTGATGTCACGGTGAAACTCAGCGGAGTGCCTTCCACATCCGGGACAGTCAGCGGGACCGTCTCCGGGAATATGGGAATCACAGGATTCAGTTTCAGCGAGCTGCGGATCCTCAAGATAGACAGCAGGACGGCCTGGCTCTGGTCGGACAAGGACAAGGCCGGATTCATCCTGCCGTCAGCCGGACTGCAAACCACAAAAGCCAACTAATAATCTCAATATTAAGAACGTAGGAAAAGATTCTTTGTGTTCTTGTTTATGCTTCTGGCGATGTTCTCACTTGCGTCAGCCCAGACCATAGACATCAAAGGTACCGTCATCGACGAGAACGGAGAACCCGTCATCGGCGCGTCGGTGATGATCAAGGGAACCTTGAAAGGCGACATCACGGACGTGAGCGGCCGTTTCAGTCTTGGCGGAGTCAAAACGACAGACAAACTGGCCGTGTCCTGCATCGGAATGATTCCGGTGGAGGTCGATCCGCAGGCGGAGATGAGGATCACCCTGAAAACCGACCACGAGCAGCTCGACGAGGTTCTCGTCGTGGCTTTCGGCCAGCAGACCAAATCCTCCTTCACAGGATCCGCGGCGGTCGTGAAGAGCGAGACTCTTGAGAAGAAGCAGCTCACGAATGTGATGAGCGGACTTCAGGGACAGGTGGCCGGTCTCCAGATGATCAACAATTCCGGCTCCCCTACCGCCACACCTTCAATGGCGATCCGAGGATTCAGTTCCATCAACGCCGGGACATCCCCGCTGATCATTGTGGACGGATCTCCTTATGACGGAGGGTGGAACAACCTGAACCCTAACGACGTGGAGAACATCACCGTCCTCAAGGACGCCGCCTCCAACGCACTTTACGGTGCGCGAGGAGCCAACGGATGGATCCAGCTTTACACGGCGACAAGCGGAAGTGACTACTACTCGCAATTCAACGGCGACAAGAGCAAAGGCGGATCCGTATGGTTCTATAGCTACAAGACCGAGGGCTATCCGGAGTTCACCTGGACCGGTGACAGCGGCAGTCTGATCGATGATCTTGTCGGAACATATAGCCAAAATTCAACCGGGAGCCAGATCTTTGATGGCAGCAATTGGGTTGACTTCACCTCGACAAACGATGTAGTGATCGAGAAAATCGATGACAACACCGTTTCGGTGACCGGTCTGCTGTACGAGGACAACACGTTGAAAGCCTCAGTTGACGCCGAGGCCAAGACATTGACCTTTGAGCCTCAGACCTGGCTTGACTGGTACGTGTTCTGCGTCTATGACAGCCCGACGACATCGGTAGTCGCAACGATCGCAGACGGTGTGATAACGATGTCAAACTGGACGCCTACAGTCAATATAGCAATTTACTTCAGAAAGCCGCCGCACTGGCAGAGCGGGCGTGCCGCTGGTGAGGCGGACGGCGTCCCGGCGGGCGCGGCCGA
>ERZ779895.1715-NODE-1715-length-22210-cov-8.900880_pt1 | contig 22210 bp, 18 predicted proteins | sample MGYA00511093_ERZ779895 | MGnify/ENA primary metagenome ERZ779895 (study PRJEB29588, sample SAMEA2142970) | human gut metagenome | biome: human gut; feature: human-associated habitat; material: faeces | place: Denmark | collected 2008/2010 ... | reverse complement strand
ACAAACCAGTAATCATAGAGCTGCTTTGCCATCGCCTCTAAATTCTGATTTATCGGTATATAAAAAGAAAAGGAGAGGAAGAATCCTCTCCTTAACCTTAAACCAAGTGTCAGACATTCAAATCCTTCATTGCCAATCCATAGTTCTCTTGTCCGAACAGGTCTTGATGGATGAGTTTCAAACCGAGTGTCTGATAATACTTGTAGTCATCACCTTCGGTGCAGAGGTATTTGTAACCGTAGCGTGGCATGTACTCCTTGAAGAAACAAGCCAAGTCTTTCAGGCTTTCGGCTTGGTTCTTCTTGAAGTTACTGCGCACGATGATGATGCTCCAGTCGGGGAAGTTACCTCTTCCATCGCTGTACTCCCAAAAGCGGATGTAGCAGTCCAAATCACGCTCACGGATGTCTACGCAAAAGCCATTGGCATTTTGCATCACGCTACAACTGTTTCTGTAGCCAAACTTCTCACACAAGTAGAGATTAAAATCAAGAATCAAATCTTTTTGTTCCATAAATAATTGAATTTAAAATGTTAATAAAAATGGATTATAAACGAAAGCCTCGCTTGCGCTTAGCCTTTTTCTTTTTCATCAGGCGGTTGAACTCTGCTTCTTCTGCGGCAGTGGCATCGTATGATGAACTGCCATTCAACAGACCGAGACCGATGCTTGAACCATTGTCGGAATGGGAAACGCTTTGCTGTACCTCTTCATCTTTATGCGTGAATCCTTGTTTGGGGTATTCAAATGAGGAAGCACAAGCATTCTGTTCCAATCGGTTGTCGATATTCAAATAGCTGAACTCCCGGCTGACTTTTGAGCCGGAGAAAGAAAAGCCGTTGTACTCAAACTTGACACCCTGTATTTCCCGTGTAGTCCGGCTGACTTTGAATTTCATATCAATGTCACGGTCGGCAAGGGCTTCTTTCAGTTCATTCCAATTTTGAGCTTTGGGCAATTCCTCTTTCAACGCCTTGTATATTTCGTGTTTTGCCCAGTCGTATGGGCGCAAGCGTTCCTCCTTAATATGGTCTTTGCCATTGGCAAAGTGCAAGCGGTATTTTGCCGTCAGCATCTTACATGCCTTTTCATTTCTGCGGAAGTCGTTCTTGTCGCTAATCGTCTTACCGTCATTATCCACCCGATTGAAAACGATGTGGCAATGCGGATGCTCACGGTCGATATGCCGGGCGATGATGTACTGCGTGTTTTCGATGCCCATCAGTTTCATATAGTCGTGGGCGATTTGCAACATCAACGCATCATCAGACTTCAAGCGTTTGCTATCTTCAGGGGAAAAGTTTAGCGAGGTGTGTCCGACAATATTCTTTACCTTGTCATTGAGCAATGCCTGTAATTCAAATTGCTCCGCCATCTGTTCGGGCGTACCATCCACTCCGACTGCTTCCAATAGTTTGGATTTCTCTTCTTTCAGGACATATCGGGCACAGCCACCAAACGATGTTCCTTTTGTTTGCTTACCTATCATCTTTCAGTTGCTTTATGAGTTGGTTAATATGCTGCGCCATCTCCTCGCATCTTTTGGCAACGGCACAGAAACCATAGGTGTTTGCCTGCTTCGCCAACTGGTTAAGATTGGTGCTTTCACCTATCAACTGACGGATGATGTGGATATGCTCTTTCGTGATTCGCTCACGTACCGTTCCGTTTTCAATGAGCGAACGGATGACTGCGCTTTGGGTCTGCTTGCTCCGTCTGCAAAGCGCACCGAGCCATGCGAATTGGTCGTAAGACAGACGGAGTGTTATCGTATGTTTCTTTTCCATTTTGAATTGTTTTTAGTGAATAATTTGTGACCATCGGGAGCCGTCTCCTCTGACTTTTTGAGGAGCAAGTAGTCGGGAAATGTAATACACCGACATTAACTTGCTACAGTAAAAAAAGTCTCGATTTCTCTCCCTTTGCTCAAAGTCTGAATCCCCGTTTCTTAGGCGGTGAAACTTTTGGTTGAGTAATGCCTCGTTGTACGCTGATGAGCTTCAAATCGAATATCTCTATCAGTGTTTTCAAGTTTGGATTCCTCTTAATCATCTGCTGGAGTATGGCTTCATCGGGGCGTACCTTTAGCAGATAATCGGCAATGTCGTACCCCTCTTTCCGTTCGTTTTCGGTTGCTTTGGCTTCCAGATAATCGAATAGTTGCACATCAATTCCATAGCTTTTCATTAACCCGATTTTGCTTTGCCAATAGTCGGTCGCTCCCAAATCGGGGAATAATACAACGCTTCTTTCAGCAAGAACGGACAGACTGTTGGCATTGAAACAGCCGTTCTTTCCACCCGATGCAATCCACAGGAATTGGGGTAGGTAGTAGGATGCAATGATTGCCGTTTTCTCGCTTTCGACCAATGCAACAGGGCGGCTTTTGTCTTTGGGAAGCAGATGCTCACCGAAGAAACATTGCTTCAAATTATAGCTATCCTTGTGAAGTACGGAGTGTACCCATGTGACATGATTGTAAGGCTCTTTTATCCGTTTGCCCGTTGCCGGATTGTAAAGCATTATCTTACCTGTACGTACTCTGTTCTGATAATCCACTTGCCAAAATACGGTTGCACCGTCCCAATGTTTGGAAGTACCGACTTTGTATTTCGTCATCAGCTTCAATGTTTCCGCTTCTCCGAATTGAGCCGATAGAAACTGAAACAGTTTGTTGTCAGGATAGCGTTGCAATGACTGATTGACTATCTTCAAATCAATGTAAGAAGTGGCTTTGGGCTGTGCTTCTCTAATAATTGCATAGTTTTGGAAGCTATCCTCTGGCAACTTTTCCTTTTCAGACGGATTCCGTTCAAAGTAATCACGGGGCGTGAAATGATACCCACATTTCTGCTCGTGGTCGCAACGACCCACGTAATCCGGGAACTTGATTTGTTTCTCTGTATCAATGTACTTGGAAAAACATCTTTTGCGGTGGCAGTTCGGGCAAGTGTGCCGTGTGCTGACACCTTTGTAGGGTTCTAATATAAATCTATGTGTACTCATTGTTTATCTCTTTTTTAGGTGTGTCACTTTTGTCGTTATTGTCGTTTTCGCATGGAAAGTGTCAAAACCGACAAAAATGTCACGGGTTAATCTTTGAATATTCTCCATGCTTCTCTTTGCGGAACAAAGTCCCGATATTGTCATTGAGAAAGCGTTGAAATGTCCGTTCCTTCATTCCGTTTTGCTCGGCTACCTGTATAGCTTGGGCAGTGGTAAAGGAAGGAGGCAGCAGATTGACTATCGCCTGTTGCTGACTGTTAAGGGCATTCTCATTCAGGATATTCTGTACGCTCAATGCGGACTCTTTGAAATACTCCGTCAGTTTAATGGCTCTCTCCACCGTCAGCAGGTCAATACACGCCTTGTCGCACTCTCCGCAAGTCCACCGTGCCAATTGGATAATCAGGCAAAAGCGGAGGATGTATATTTCCAGCTTGCAATAGATACTTACGATGGTATCGCTCGTTTCTCGGTCGCACAGCTCTGAGAAATGGTGTTGCCACTCGTAAAGCCGTTTCTTGGCATCCTCTGAGAAGAAAAGAATTTGCGGTTCAATCTCTCCATGTTCATTGAGGCTATACTCCGATTGTATCAGTTTGTCAATGACAGCATTCCATTCTTGTTCTATATCTTCCGGCAGTTCCTTGTCATTCCACCGTGCTTTCTGTTGCAAGTTGGGCATTACAAACAGGATGCGGTCAATAAATCCGTTGCTGGAGCGTTCACCTTTAGCCAACTCGTTCAAAATTTTCTTTTGGATAGTACCAATAACCGATATGTACGGACGCTTGATGAATATGGAACTCTTGGCATTCTTGCGGTCGGACATGGTGGTCTTGGCACTGAACACTGAGAGCCAGAACTGTTCTTCCGAACCGTTGTTATAGCGGTTGAAGTTTTTGAACCAAGCGGATAATTCATCAGCCCACAGGCATAGTCCACGTTTATTTTGTGCATGAATGAGGCTCAACCCTTCGGGCGTTACATCCGAAACCAAGAAGCGTTTGCGGATAGGCTCTTGCGGAAATTGTTCTCCACCGCTTTCCGCACGTTCCTTACGGCTCATGCTCATCAGTTCATCGTACTTGGCAAGAGCCTTTTCAAATTCCTGATTCTGTCGGTAGTCATAATCAAGAAACGGTTTCATCGCAAAACTGAGCGGATGGCTTTTGTTCGCTCCCGGTCTTCCAATCAATGCCATATACAGGATGGGGCTTTCCAGCCAGCCTTGCTTGATTTGGGCAAGGTGCGTGTTACCTATGCCAACTGCTATTGCCGTAAGGATGGCTGCGGCAATGTAGTCGGTGGGGTAGTTATGACATTCGTGTACCTCACGGATGATGCGTTGGATTTTTGCAGGGAATATGCTGACGGGAAATGCCGTACCGGACAATCTTGTGCTTAAATCAATCGCTTCATCAATGATGGATGCCGGATTGATAGAATATGTATCCATAGCCCAATCCATTAAAATTGCACTGATGATTTGGGCTTGTGGCGGACACCGCTCTGCATATTGGCAAGCATCTCCTCGTATGTCTGCTCGGCAGTCTTTCTCCGTCCGTTCTCAATCCAAGCAAGAAGCTCGTCCTCATAGAAATAGAGTTTTTTGCCTTTCTTGTAAGCCGGAAGTAACCCTTTGCGTACCAATGTATATATGGTAGGCTTGGCTTTTCGGATGATGCGGCAAGCATCATCTATTTCCACCAATGCATGTTTGTCGGATGGCTGTGGCTGGAGTTCCGCTACCATCTTTTTCAACTCGATGACCTGTTCGGTCAGATAACCTACCGCTTCGGGTAGCTTATCAAATGTTACTGTTTCTTTTTGCATACGCCAATCGTTTTTAATTGTTCGACGGCAAAGGAAACGGGTGTTTCAATGGTGGAATCATTCACCAAAATATAACTGATGAATAACTTTTTGATGGTAATAGGTAGTGATTACGAGTAATTTAAGTACCTTTGTGTCATGAAATACCAGTGGTTATTGAAGCTATAAAACAAATTTGTCGTTTATGATACCGCAATTTGAAGAAATACGGATACAGGCATTGAGAGAATTAAGTGCCGGAATAGTTATGAGAGCTAAAGATTTACGCATTCCTTTGGCTAAGCATTTTGGATTGACCGATGAGGAAATAAATGCTTGGTATCCCTCTGGTAATGGCGAGATATTCTTAGACCGTATCTCGTGGGCGTTATCGTATCTTTTTATTGCTGGACTTGTAGAAAAGCCCCAAAGAGGTGATTATAAAATCAGCGAAAAAGGACTGTCTATGCTTTCTTCATGTACGGAAGAACAAATAAATGAGTTCATCAAAGTAACAGTGAATACGAAAACTCAGAAGAAAAGTTCTAAAAATAAGGATGCTAACAACACTTCTTCCCATTTGGGAAATGATGATGAACGTACACCGGAAGAAGAATTAGCTGATTCTTATGATAGGATAAAGCAAAATGTGCAATCTCAGATTCTGACAACTATATTAAGTAAAAAACCACAAGAATTTGAACGGTTAGTTGTGAAATTACTTCAAGCAATGGGGTATGGTGGCGAGGTCAAAAACTCAGGTATCGTAACGAAACTTTCTAATGATGGTGGTATAGATGGTATTATTAAAGAAGATATTTTAGGATTTAATCATATATCCATACAGGCAAAGCGATATGCTTTAGATAATAATGTTCAGCGTCATGAGGTTCAGAGCTTTGTAGGAGCTGTTGCAGGAACACCATCCAAGAAAGGAGTGTTTATTACTACCTCTGATTATACTAAAGGTGCAATGGACTATGTGGAAAGCCTTAATGGTTCACCAACTATTATCCTGATAAATGGTCAGCAATTAACAGAATATATTTATGACTATGGCTTGGGATTGCAAACAGAGAAAGTCCTTAAAGTCATGAAAATGGATATGGACTACTGGGATGCAATGGATAATGCCTAATAGTATTGCAGCTATGCAATTTTTCTATCCAGCTTAATCTTACATACAGATTCGGTGTGCGACATTTTACGCTCAATGGTGGATATTTCCGAATCACGGAGGGTGTGAGTAAATACCCTCTTTATGAATGTGGCAGTCTGTAAGCGTGGCTTGCCAAATGCTTTACCGATATTCCATCCAAAGTGCATGATGTCAATGGTCTTTAATTGAGAATCCACTTTGATTGGCTCGACTTTAGGTAAAGAATCTGACAGATAGTATTCTGTAACATATTCACATAAACGATTAAGGTCTGTTTCGTTAAGATAACGAACCAGAGTTTGTTTTACATATGTAAGAACCTTATCTAATTTTTCTTGTGAGGCGCGTTCTTTCTCTGCCATAGCGTTTGCACGAAGAATCTCGTATTCTGATGGCTGGTCGGATTCTTCGATAGGTGTGTTGTTGTTGGTAGAAGGCGTGGTTTCCTCCTTTGAAAGTTCAGCTACATCTTCATTAGATTCAGGAATTGAAGGAAGAGAAACTTCTGCTATGGTGTCAGATGGAATTTCGATTTCGGGTTCAGGCTCAGAAATGATAGGTTCTGAATTTATAGAACTTCCGGCAAGTTCCGAGTTTGCAGCTGGAGCTTCTACGACTACAGCTTTGTTTCGATAGCTTTCAAATCTCATAAAGTATCTCTCTATTGTAGGTGAAAGGAATTGTCTGAATACCATTTGCAGATTGAGATAGATTGCCCCCATGATAATGGAGCATACCATCAAAATGAGGTAGCTGCTGAACTCATCCCAACCATAGAGAAGTACGGTCTGACGGGCTAAAATACCAATGATGGCGATTGTCCCGAAAACAATCAGATTCAAAGTTATATGTTCTATCTTTTTCTGCTCCATAGTGATATGTATTAATCGTTTGTGTGCAAATATATATGTTTCTATGGATAGTTGATGCGTTTTAGTGGTAAGTGGCAGCTTGTTGCGTCGATACCTCGGACAACCTATGCCACTTTTTATAAATTGAAGCCCGAATTTGAAATCGCATCAAATTCGGGCTTTTACTATCTACATTGGGTTAACAATAGAACTTATCTCCTAAATGGACAAAGAATGATACATTATTTTTTCGTGAGGATTGTACTTTGTTTATTAGCCATTTTCTGAATGCAATGGAATGCCCGGTGTCTATCTGATAAGATAGGGCTATAACCATATCGAGATTATACACATCGGCATTGTTTCCATTCTCCAATTTGATGTACTTGCAAACTTCAAGGTTCTTCAAAGTATTGGTTTTCAGAATCCATTTAATTGTTGCATTGATAGCTCCTGCCGTTGTATAAAACAAGTCGGCAATCTCCCAAGAGGTCATCCATACTTCGCCATCAGAAATATGGATACCTTGTCCGTTGTTGGTTATGATTCCTCGTTTCATAGTTATATCTATTTGAGTGATATTTTATTAGCTGTTTCTCGCTTCTTGGTATTGACCAAATCGGCATATATCTGAGTTGTGGACACGTTCTTATGCGTTAGCATCTTTGAGACCGTGTAAATGTCTGTACCCAAGGATATTTGGATGACTGCATACGAATGTCTGAATCCGTGGAAGGTTATCGGTTTCGTTATCCCTGCTTTTTTGAGCCAGCTTTTCAGCGGGTAATTAATCATACTCCGTTTCAATTCCTTGAATACTTTGCCTGTTCCGGGCGTACCGCATAGTTCGTAGGCTTCGTAACTGATGGGGAGTGTCGCTTCCGTCTGGGTTTTCTGTGTTCTGATACGCAGGCAATAGCCTTGGTCGGGGGCGATAGTGAAGTCTTCCCATTGCAGGTTTAGAATATCACTGATGCGTAAGCCTGTCAGACAAGCGAATAGAGAAGCTGCTTTCAATACGGGGATGTCGCAAGGAGTGGCAGCGAGTTGTTTTACTTCGTCCAACGTTAGATATTCTTTCTTTACATCTTGTGGTTCTATTTTATCAAGATAGTCATTGATGTTTTCCCGAAACCATTTGTCCCGATAGGCAATCTTCAACAATCCTCTGAAAGTAGAGTAGTAGCCGGATGCCGAATTGAGGGATATGGGGCGGTTGCTGTGTTTGAGTTGCTTGGCATTCAGCAAGTATTCACGGAACTTCTTGCATAAATCCACGTTTACATCGCCAAAGGTGCATTGCCCTTTGACGAAGTTGTAAAAGTGCTGATAGACGAATTGCCATTTCTGGTCTTTGTTCCGGCACATCTTCTTGAAGTAGTCGAGAAAATCGGCTTTCTGTTTGGTCTTGTCCAAGAAGCCAAACTCTTCGTTGATGAGCGATTGCACTCTGATACACCGGATAGCCTCTGCCTTGTTCAACATATCGTTGTTGAACTCTCGTTCCATTTCGTTTTTGGGGTGGGCATAGATGTAGATACCGAGGTATTCCCTGCGGCTCATCTGCATCGTTTCAGGGTTACGGACTGCCGGATAATAATCCAGATACAAGGAGATGCGATTATTCCGAATCGCTCTCTGACGGACTGTTACTTTTGTACACGTGTGTGACATACTGTTTAATATTTAGAGTTTTACATTTGTTTGGTGCAAAGGAATACGGTGATTCAATGGTGACAACATTCACCGAGAAATAACTTATTCAATCTTCGGGGCTGCAAGTAATTTATCCAATTCGGGCTTAGAGATAAGCGTGTATTTGCCTTTCTTGACCTTTGGGATATTATGGTACTTGGCATAATGATAGAGTTGATCACGGGTGAGATTGAACTTCTCCATCGCTTCGGCTACCGTATAATATTGAGGTTCTTCGGGAGTGGCAATTCCCTTGGCTATATCTACGTGCTTCTTGGAATAGTACACCATGATGCCCTCTTTCTTCTTGGGGATGGCATTCTTGGAAACGAAACAATAGATGGCAGATAGGGTCATGCCGAACTTCTCCTGCATTTCTTGGGTACTATACCATTCAGTAATATCAGGATTCGGGGCTTTCTTGGCAAAGTAAGCGTCTATATGCTTCTTACTCCAGTAGGTTTTGCCACGATTGAAAGTCCGGGGAATGTTGTTCTTCTTAGCCACCAAGAATATCCAAGATTCGTTTACATGATATTTCTCTTTGACTTCGGCGGTGGTGTAGAAGTCGGTGATGGGAATGGTGTCTTTAGGCTGTCGCTGTTCATAGGGACGAGCTTCTAACATTCGGTCAATATCTCCTTTACGGATAAAAGATAACCTGCTACTTATGCGGAATGCTTGCAGCTTTCCAGCATATACCATTTTATAGATGGCTTGTTTGCTCAGCCCTAATAAAGTTGCAGCCTCTTTGAATGACAGATATTCTTTGTCCTTAAAATCAGATATGGGTTGTTCTCTGATGACCGCTTGGACTTTGCTTTCTACTTCTTGTATTCTCTTTTGCCGAACAGCTTCCTTGTATGCAAAGTTGCTACATCGATGAGAACAGAAACGAGTTGTTAGTTTCTGGGCATAGAATGTTGTTCCACACCATTCACATACTTTCTTGATTTTCATTTTACTTGTTGCCATATTCGTTACTTTTTAGAGGTTTATTTCTCTTGTTATTTCTCCATTTTGTTCAACTATCGTAAATCATAGTCAACCATAGTCAACTTTCTCCACGACCTTTCCGACCTAAAATCGGAGAGTAACAAGCGCGCAACAAATGCGGTACAAAAATGAGCTGAAAAAGCCCTATAAACGATGACCATCGCTTATAAGGCTAAAAAGAAAGGCGCTCAAAATGAACGCCTTGATAATCGTTGATGATATATGCTAATCGTTGGTAATCACTACCTATTTGCCGATGCAGAATTTCATAAAGATATTCCCCAATACCTCATCTGCGGTAATTTCACCACCCACAATTTCGGCTAAATGGAAAAGGCATTCACGTAAATCCTGGCTGATGAAATCACCGGAAAGATGAGTTTGGAGTCCGTTTTGTACGCGGTGGATATCTTCGAGAGCCAGTGATAATGCCTCGTAGTGTCTCACATTCGTGACGATGAGGTCGGAAGAAGTTAGTTCGGGGACGGAGGCAGTCTTTACAAGGAGATTTTGCAGTTCTTGGATACCTGTTTTTTCTTTGGCAGAAATAGATAGCGTGACAGTGTTTTCTGGCAAGCCGGATAGCTTTGTAGGGACAGCCGATACTTGGTCTGATTTGTTCAACAAGATGATGAGCTGTTTGTTGGAGCAGAGAGGGAGGATACGGGGCGAAAGCTGTCGGATTTGGGCTTCCGCACAAGTATTGTCTACGACCCATAGGACAATTTCCGCTTGTTCCATCTTATGGAAACTGCGTGCAATCCCCATGTTTTCTATCGTGTCGTGGGTGTCGCGTATGCCGGCGGTGTCGATAAATCTGAACGTGATGCCGCTGAGGTTTACCGTGTCTTCAATCACATCGCGTGTAGTGCCGTGTATGTCGCTTACAATCGCCTTTTCTTCGTTGAGCAGCGTGTTCAAGAGCGTGGACTTGCCTGCATTGGTTTCACCGACGATAGCTACGGGTATTCCATTTTTAAGGACGTTTCCCACACTGAATGAGTGGACCAATCCACTGATGACCTTTTCTATATCCCCGGCAATGGTCTCCAATTCGCTGCGGTCGGCAAACTCCAATTCCTCATGGTCACTGAAATCCAATTCCAGTTCCATCAAAGAAGTGAGGTGGAGCAGGCGTTCGCGCAAGGCGGACAGTTCGCGGCTGAAACCGCCCCTCATCTGGTTCATAGCCATCCGGTGGGTGGCTGCGGACGAAGAGGCTATTAGGTCTGCCACGGCCTCCGCCTGACTCAAATCCATCTTTCCGTTTAGGAAGGCACGTTGGGTGAACTCACCCGGACCGGCCGCCCTGCATCCCTTCCGGATGAGCAGTTGCATGACCTGTTGCAAGATGAAAGACGAACCATGGCATGAGATTTCCACACAGTCTTCGCCCGTGTAAGAATGAGGTGACTTGAACAAACCGATCAATACTTCATCAATGATCTCCCCATCGTCTTGCCGGATGTGTCCGAAAGCCATGGTGTAAGCCTTGCGTTCGGAAAGGGGGAGGGGATGTTTACCTACGGGAGTAAAAATACGGTCTGTTATGGCGATGGCATCTTTTCCTGAGATGCGGATTACGCCAATGGCACCTCCTTGTGCAGTGGCAATGGCACAGATTGTATCTTGCGTGTTCATGAGAGCTGTTTGCTATTTCAGAAACTCCCCGTCGTGTCTGTAGTGCAGACGGACGGAGAGGGATATGAATGTTTAATAGGTCATCGGTACAGTGTGGCGGCCATCAGGTTGACCATTTCTTCCAACCCTTTACGGTCAGTTTCGTCGAAACTGTCCGCTTTATCACTGTCTATGTCCAATACTCCTTTTATTACCTTATTATATATGATTGGAATCACGATTTCAGAACGGGATTCGCTACTGCATGCGATATGTCCGGGAAAAAGATCCACATCGGGCACTATCAGAGGGCATGCCTTCTCCCATGCCGTACCGCAGACACCACGTCCTTTCCGGATACGGTAGCAGGCAATGCTTCCTTGGAACGGCCCGAGTGTGAGTTCCTGTTCGGATTTCACCAGATAAAACCCTACCCAGAAGAACCCGAACGCTTCTTTCAGTGCAGCCACCGTGTTGGCCATTACGCTTATTTCGTCCCGTTCTCCTTCGATAAGCGCGGCGTAATGTTGGAGAAACAGACGGTAGCGTTCGCTTTTGTCTGAATCCTCAGAGGGCTTGAAATCGATGTTCATACCTGTATGAGAGTTTAAATCCGGTCGATAACCAACTGAATCAGATCGTCGATTTTGTTTTTATAACTGGGGTCAGCTTCTCCGGCTACCCGGTTGGCTATCACCATGCAGCATGTCGTGGCCTTGTGTCCCATCAGACGGGCCAATCCGGCTAATGCGGAACTCTCCATTTCGAAATTGGTGATTTGAAGCCCGTTGTAAGAAAAGCTTTCAATCTTCTCATTCTGACGGGGATCCGCCAAAGGAATGCGAAGCTGACGGCCTTGCGGGCCGAAGAATCCACCGCAGGCTACGGTGATACCCCGTACCATATCGTCGGCAGCTATGCGTTCTATCAGTTCCGGATGTGCGTCGATGACGTAAGGGGCAGGGGCGCACAGGTTTCCGCTCCATCCCAAATGATTAAGCAACGTGCGTTCCAACGGTAGGTCGCATACAGCATTGCGCCCTTCATAGAAGTTCAGCAAACCGTCGAAACCGACTGATTTTACGGAACAAATGAATGTGCCGACAGGCGTATAAGGCTGAAGCCCGCCGCATGTACCGATGCGCACCAGTTCCAAGCTGCGGAGCTTTTCTTTCTCCCTGCGGCTGTTGAAGTCGATGTTGGCCAAGGCATCCAGTTCGTTCATGACAATGTCGATGTTGTCGCAACCGATACCGGTAGACACTACTGTAATCCGCTTTCCCTTATATGTTCCCGTAATCGTTCGGAACTCGCGGCTGGAGATGTCACACTCCTGAGTGTCGAAATGGGATGCCACGGTGGGGACACGCCCCGGGTCGCCCACGAGGATGACTTTATCTGCCAGTTGTTCCGGTTTTACGTGGAGATGGAAAATGCTTCCGTCCTCGTTGATGATAAGTTCTGATGGTGCAAAATACTTGTTCATAAGCGTTATGATTTAAAAGATAAACATGATTATTTATTGCGGGATTGTATCTCCAGATTGCGGATGGTTTTGGCTTCCGCATGCAATGCGGCTTCGGCCTTCTGACATTGTGCTTCAAGCTGAAGGATTTGTTGGCTCAGCGTTTGACGTTGCGCGTCGTTGCCGGTGGCATACCGGTCGCGCAGGTTTTGCAGTTGCTGTCGACTTTTGTCCAGTTGCGTACGGCTCTTCTGCCATGCGGCCATTTTGTTACGTGCTTCCGGAGATTTGAAATCGTTCAACAAGGTGTAAGTGTTGCGGTTGTCTATGACAAACTCGAAGTCCTTCTGCTTCTTGACCACCTTGGGCGCGCTCAGTGCGGCTTGTAGCCTTTGTCGTGCCTGCGCCACGGCTTCCTTGTCCCCCCATGTCTCCGCGATACTGTGGATAAGGGCCAGACGGCATAGTTCATCCTCCTCGTATATATTGGCATCATACACCTTGCGGATGTCGTTCGGGATGAAGATGTAGATACACACCTTGTTCTCCGGTTGGTTCCGGTCGGACACGAACCATCCCAGTTGGTTGAACTCGTCAATGGCCAGCATGTAGTCGTTGGCGGGGGAATTGAAAGGCATGCCGAGATTTTCTGGATAGAGGAATTTCTTTTCATCCATGTCGTAGCGTGTCACGAATATGTCATATCCTCCGATGCTTTCCTCTCCTTGGGCGGCATAGTAAAGCGTGATGCCGTCGGAAAGCATGAACGGATAGTTCTGCGCATCATCCCCGTCCAACTCGTCCAATTTATGAGGAGCTGTCCATTGGCCTCCCACAAGGTCGCTGGTAAACAATCTCAGGTATTTGTTCTCATCCGGCTGAGCGAAATATATCTTATTGCCCAATTCGGACAGATAGACCGTACAACCGTTTTCATCCGTACGGTGGAAAAATGTGCTATACGGACTGATTTCCCCGCTTTCCGGACTGAGTTTGATGTGGTTCAGGAACGTATTCTTGTCTACGACCAGACTGTCTATGACCGTCACCCGTTCCGTAGCTCTCATCATGGAGCGCAACCGGGCTATTTCCTGCAATTTTCCTTCTTCCACGTCGGTCGGTTGCCGTTTGCGTTTCAGCTTCTTAATGTCCTGATTGAGGAGTTCTTCCGCCTCGTCAAACTGGTAATGATTCATATAATATTCAGCCGTCGGGGCTGGTATGGCCTGCCCGTTCTTCTGCGCTTGCGAAGGCAAGGAAAGCAAAAGGGAACAAAATGCCGGCAATATATATTTCTTCATGTTCAAACTGATGGTTATACCTTATTGATTCAAAGGTAGGGATTTATTCTTTATCCTGTATCCTTTTCTAATAATATTTAACGTGGTAGGAGCGGTTTGCCCTGTCTTTTGAATGGATGTGAAGGAACTTCGCTTTCTTCCGAAAACGTTACATTTTTTCCCTGCTGAAAGCTTCGTTTCGTTTGCCGCAGAACGGAAAATCGTTCGGCTGAGATTGATTTTTCATTCTGCGGCAAACGATTTTCCGTTCTCAGGAGATTGATTTTGATGTCGTATATCGTTGATTTATAGTGAATAATAGAATGAAGTGACGACGGTAAAAAATCTGTATACAAGCTTTCGTCCTGTGCGTTTCAAGTTTGGGGCGCACGCAGGCCGTTGCGCGGCAGGCAGAGGGTGAACAGACTGCCTTTCCCCACAGTGGAATGCAGGGTGATGTAGCCGTGGTGCTGGTTGACGATTTGCTTGCACAAGGCCAGTCCGATGCCCGAACCGTTTGGCTTGGTGGTGTAGAACGGGACGAAGATGCGCTCCTGTGCTTCCACGGGGATGCCTTGTCCGTAGTCCTGCACGCTGATTTGCACTTCGTCTTCGGCCGTGTTCCGGCGCAAGTGGATTTTTATTTCGCTTTCGGGGCTTGGGGATGCGTCGCGTGCGTTGGTAATCAGGTTAATCAAGACCTGTTCGATTTGGGAGCGGTCGGCTTGGAACGTGAAACCGAGATAAGGTTGGTCGAAGGTGAGATACATGCCCTCGAACAACTTCTTCAGGTCGTCGAAAAGCTCGTCCACACGGATGGCTGCGTATTGCGGAGGGGGCACACGGGTCAGTTTGCGGTAGTTCTCCGTGAAGTGGAGCAGGCCTTTGCTGCGGCGGTAGATGGCCTCTAAGGCTTGCTGCATCTGGCCGTACTGTTTGGCGGAAGGTTCTGGCGTGGGAGCCTGCCGGGTGAGCGTCTCGCTCAGCGACAGGATAGGAGTGAGGGAGTTCATGATTTCGTGGGTCAGTACCCGAGTGAGCGTCTTCCACGATTCCAGTTGCTGTTCTTCCAACACGTGGTGTATGTCTTTGAGCGTGAAGAGTATCCGTGGGCGGTTATCCAAAGTGAAGCGTGTGGGCGAGAGCAGGAGGTCTTTCGTCTGCCCGTGGCGTTCCACCGGTACTACGCGCGCCTCCGGTCCGGACCGCCGCAACCATTCCTCCGGCACGCGCCGGCATGTACCTACTTGTGCCGTAGCCGCCCGGTTCATCCATTCCACGTGCCCTTCGCCGTCGCACGAGACGATGCCGGTGTCCACGTGGTCGAGCAGGAGTTGGTAATATTTCTGGCGGGTGGCCTCGTCGAACAGTTGTTGCCGGTATGCGGCGAGCGTGTGTTCGATTTCCCGTTCCAGGCCGAGTGCACGAGCGGATTCCTCTGGAACGAAACGGGGAATCTCTTTCAACCCGCTGTGGCGGATGCCCCGTATGAAAGAGCGCAACAGCCGGATTTGGCGTGTCTGCCGGTGGTGGAGGGAAGCATACAGGCCGACGAAGGCCGCGACGCACACGGCAGCGGTGAGCCACAGTTGCTCCGCAGCGCAGAAACAGGCGGCGGAGGCCGTCAGGAACAGGCCGGCACCGCAGGCGGCTGTCTGCCAGGAAGGGGGTATTTTCATAAGCCTAATTTTTCGAGTTTGCGATAGAGCGAGTAGCGCGTGATGCCCAACATCTGGGCGGCGCGGCTCATGTTGCCTTCGCACAGGCGGACGGCTTTCTCCACGGCGTTGCGTTCCAGTGCTTCCAAGTTGAGGGTCTCGCCATCGGCCACGGGCGATGACGGGGCGTGCAACAGGAAGTCGTCGGCATGGAGGGTGTCGGCGTTGCAGAGCACGACGGCGCGTTCGATGGCATGTTGCAGTTCGCGCACGTTGCCCGGCCAGGCATACCGTTGCAGCTTGCCCCTTGCGTCGCGTGCGATTTGCCGGATGTCTTTTTTGTATTTCCGTGCGTACGTCCGCAGGAAATGGTCGGCCAGCAGTTGGATGTCCTCGCCGCGTTCGCGCAGGGGCGGGATGTGGATTTCCACCGTGTTGATGCGGTAGAACAGGTCTTGCCGGAACGTACCCTCCGTCACCTGCGCGTGCAAGTCGGCGTTGGTGGCGCATATCAGGCGCACGTCTATCGGAATCTCGCGCGTGCCGCCGAGCCTCACGATGCGCCTTTTCTCCAAGGCCGTGAGCAGCTTGCTTTGGGCGGCGGGGGAGAGGTTGCCCACTTCGTCGAGGAAGAGCGTACCCCCATGGGCCAGTTCCAGCCGTCCTTTCTTTTCTTTGCGGGCATCGGTGAAGGCACCTTTCTCGTATCCGAACAGTTCGCTCTCGAACAAGGTTTCCGGCACGGCACCCACGTCGATGGTCACGAACGGTTCTGCCGCGCGCGACGAATGGGCGAGAAGATAGCGGGCCACTACGTCCTTCCCCGTGCCGTTCTCACCCAACAGAAGCACGTTCACGTCGGCCTCGCGCAAGCGTCCGATGGTGGAGACGATGTTCCTCATGCCCTCCGACTCGCCGATGAGCAGAGGTTGCGGCGTTTCCCGTTCGGCACTGAGGGCTTCCACGCGTTCCTCGAGCCGTCCCACCTCCGTTTGTGAGCGGCGCAATTTCATGGCGGCGTGGAGCGTGGCCAGCAGCTTGTCGTTTTCCCAAGGCTTCGACACGAAGTCCGTAGCCCCGGCCTTGATGGCCTGCACGGCTTTGTCCGTGTCGGCGTAGGCCGTCATCATGACCACCACGGCATGGCGGTCCAGTTTCAGGATTTCCTGCAGGCAGTCCATGCCCTCCTGTCCGCTCACGGTGTCGCGGGTGAAGTTCATGTCCAGCAGTACGATGTCCGGCCGGAAGTCGGTAATGAAATGTACGATACGGTCGGGCGAACGCATGACCTTGACTTTCTCCGCGTAGGGTTCAAGCAGGAGATGGAGGGCGAAGAGCACGTCTTCGTTGTCGTCTATGATGAGTATTTTTCCTAATGCAGGCATAGAATATGGTATTTGATGCGAGGCAAAGTTACGCAAAAATGTGTGCGGATGTGCATTTTCGCACATAAAAAGTGCAAATCCGCACAACTTGTTTTCCGGTGTGGATGGGGTACGCGTCTGGAATACAGTTGTTTGTGTTTTTGGCACGCAAATTGGATATGATTAGTTGTAAACGAATGATAAAAAGACTTATGGACATCAGAATGCGGATAGGATGCGTGGCATGCGTGGCGTGCTGGGGCATGGGGGTGGCGGCACAGCCTCTTCCGCCCACGGGCGGCTGGGGACTGGACGACGTGGTGCTCCAGGCCTGTCAGTCTTCGCCCGACGCGTTGGCTGCGCGCCATACATTCCGCTCGGCCTATTGGGACTATCGCTCGTTCCGGGCTGATTACTTGCCTTCGCTCACATTGACTTCCGGGCCGAACCTCGACCGTTCCATCAACCAAATCACGATGGAAGACGGGTCGGTGCGTTTCGTCGAGCAAAACCTGTTGAACACCGACCTGTCCCTGCGCGTGCAGCAGAATGTCAGTTGGACGGGCGGCACGTTGTCCCTGGAATCCTCCCTCTTGCGTACGGATTTGCTGAGTGACCGCACTTTTTCATGGAAGAGCGTGCCGGTCAACATCGGCTACAGCCAGTCGCTTTTCGGGTACAACAACCTGAAGTGGAGGCGGCGTATCGAACCGGTGCGCTACGAGGAGGCGCAGCGGTCTTATTTGGAGACGATGGAGTTGGTAGCCGCACGGGCTGTGGACAAGTTCTTCGCGTTGGCCATGGCACAGAGCAACTATGCCACGGCGTGCCAGAATTTCGCTCATGCCGACACGCTTTACCGTTTCGCACAGGGGCGTTACCAGATTGGTACGACCACCGAGAACGAGATGCTCCAACTCGAAATCAACCGCTTGAACGAGGAGACCAACCGGCTGAATGCCCGTATCGAAATGGACGAATGCGCCTTGGACTTGCGTTCCTATCTGGGTTTGCATGAAGGCGACACCTTGCCCGCGATACGGATGGTCACGGAAGTGCCCGACGTGACGGTGGAGGAGGGGGCAGCCTTGCAGTGGGCGCATCTCCACAGTCCCGACATCCTCTACATGAAGCGGCGCAAGTTAGAGGCGGAAAGCAACGTGGCGCAGGCCAAGGCCAACGCCGGCCTGAAAGCCGACCTGTATCTCCGTTTCGGTCTGACGCAGACGGCGGAGAATTTCTCTTCCACCTACCGCCATCCGCTCGACCAACAGGCGGTGAGCATCGGTATCACCTTGCCCATCCTGGACTGGGGAAAGGGGCGCGGACAAGTGCGCGTGGCCCGTTCGCAACGGGATTTGGTGGGGACGCAAGTGGAGCAGAGCCGCACGGACTTCGACCAGAATATCCGCAAGTTGGTAGGGCAGTTCAACCTGCAAGGGCTACGTGTGCGCGTGGCGGCCCGGACGGACAGCACGGCCTTGCGCCGCAGCGAAGTGGCACGCCGCCTGTACGTGTTGGGAAAATCCAGTGTGCTCGACCTCAACGCCTCTATCGAGGAGAAGGATGCCGCGCGCCGGAATTACCTGAACGCCCTGCACACTTACTGGAGTCTTTACTACACCCTGCGCAGCCTGACGCTCTATGATTTCTTCGAAGGCCGCCCGTTGCAGGTGGATTACGGGCAACTGGTGAAAGACTGAACTCATTCGTGTAACGCTTATACCTTATTATATATGGATATACAACTCAAGAAAAAACCGTGGTTCGTGCGCCACAAATATTATGTGTCGGGAGGCATCGTGTTCCTCTCCTTGGCAGCCTATACGGTGGCCTTGTTGTTCTCGCCCGAGAAACAGCGCGTGTCGGCCGATACGTTGGGACTGGCCGAAGCCGTGCAGGCCGACTTTCTGGAATATGTGGAGCAGGAGGGGGTGGTGCAGCCCATGCTCTCCTTGCGCGTGAACAGCCGGATAAGCGGCTACGTGGAGCGCATCGTGGCCGAAGAGGGCGCACGGGTGCGGCAGGGTGACACGTTGCTGGTGCTGTCCAATCCCGAGCTGCTGGACGAGATGGAGGTGCAGGAGAATGCCCTGCACAAGCAACTCATGTCCTACCGTGAGCAGGAAATCGAGATGGAGCAGAAGACTTTGCTCCTGCGCAAGCAGGTGTTGCAGAACCGTTATGAGCTGCAACGCATTTCGGACAGCTATGCCCTGAGCCAAGAGGAGTTCCGCATGGGCATCAAGAGCAAGGCGGAACTGGAGGTGGCGCGGCAGGAGTACGAGTACAAGACCCGTGCGGCGGAACTGGAACAGGAGAGCTTGCAGCACGACTCGGCGGCTACCATCGTGCGCCGTTCGCTCATCCGCAACGACCGGGAACAGGAAATCCGGAAATTCGAGCGGGTGAAGGCCAAGCAGGAGTGGCTCGTGGTGCGCGCGCCCCTCACGGGGCAGTTGAGCAACCTCACGGTCGTGCCCGGCCAACAGGTGCAGGCCGGAGGGGAAATCGGAGAAGTCAAGGTGCTCGACCGCTATAAGGTGCGGGTCACTCCCGGGGAGTATTACATCGACCGCATCGTAAGCGGACTTCCTGCCAAGGGCACTTACAAAGGCAAGCCATACGTCATGTCGGTGCGGCGTGTCGTACCGGAAGTCAAGGACCGTATGTTTACTGTAGACTTGGCTTTTACGGGCGAGGTGCCTCCGTCCTTGCGCCTCGGGCAGGCTCTGCGCGTACAGATAGAATTGGGTAACCCGGAACGGGTGCTGACCATCCCTCGTGGCGATTTCTATTCCGTGACGGGCGGACAGTGGATTTATAAGGTGGTGCCGGGCGAGAACCGTGCCGTGCGCACATTCATCCGTTTGGGGCGGCAGAACCCCAAGCAATATGAAGTGTTGGAAGGCCTCCGACCCAGCGACCGTGTCATTACGTCCGGTTACAGCCGTTATGGCGACGTGGAGGAATTGGCATGGGACGAATGAAACCAAGGAAACAGTTTGAAGCTATGGGAACAATAAGTTTGTGGGTTCAGAACCTGAAGCAGGCCTTGCGCAATCTGCGCAGCCATGGTTGGCAGGCCGGAATCTCTGCCACGGGTTTGGCCGTGGGCATCGTGTGCCTGACGTTCAGCCTGAACTGGCTGTGGACGGAAACGAACTACGATTACTTTCGTCCGGATTACAAGGACTTGTATCTGGTGCAGCATGATGATACAGCCTATTTGACACACTTGAATACTTATACATCGCCTTACATGCCTTTGCCGGCGGTCATGCAGTTGGACAGCCTGTTGGAAGGGGAGGCGGAAGTCGGCATCTTCGGAATGACGGTGAAGCCCCAGATTTATCCCGATGGGCGGGAAGAAGCGTATTTTTATGCCAGCGGTTTGTATTCGTTTCCCGGGATGGTGAGTGCCTTGGGGTTTACGGTGCTGTCCGGCGACCCTGAAAAAGCATTGGCTACTCCCGGGCATGTGGTGTTGACGGAGAGCCTGGCCCGGAAGATTTTCGGTAAGACGGATGTCGTGGGACAGACTTTAGAGGCTTCCGCTTACAGGCTGTCCGATTGGCTGACCGTGGGTGCGGTGGTGGCCGACAACGAAGGCGATTCGCATTGGAACTATGAGATGTTGTTGCCGCCTAATGTGCAGGAGTGGGAATGGGGATGGGATGGTAGCCAACTTTACAGTGCCTGCATTCGCACGGACGACCCGGCGGCTGTGGAGAAAGCGTTTAGCCGGATTTACCTGCCGTCGGATAAAAGTCACTGGAAGTTCCGGCTTATCCCCTTGCGCACGGCGCATAAGACGGGTTACGGCGAATCTTTCCTGTACGCTTATTTTTACCCTTTGGCATTCACGCTGATTTCCGTCTTGTTGCTGTGGAGTGCCGTGGTCAACCTCTTGGCGGTGTACACTTCCGTTTTTCTGGGACGGGTGCGCGAATACGCCTTACGCCGCAGTTTAGGAGCGTCGGCGTGGCAGAATGCCATTTGGATGCTGACGGAGATCATGCCCGTTGCCTTGTCGGGCATTTTGTTGGGCTGCGTGGCTTTGGAGTGGTTGGCGCACGAAGGCCAAGTGCCCGGCAATCTTTCGCATGTGTATGTCTGTTTCGCCCAAGTCGTGGGGGCTGTGCTCGTGTTGGTGGTGGCCGGGACGGGTTATCCCGTACACAAGGTGCGCCGGGCCTACCGGCTTACGTTGGGCGGAGAGGCTTCCGCAGGTCGTTCCCACGCTTGGCTGTTGGTGGTGCAATGTTTCGCGTCGGCTTTCTTGTTGTTCATCTCTTTGGGCATGCAACGCCAGTTGTCGGGGATGATGAACCGAGACCTTGGCTTTGAACGGGAGGACATATTGCGTTTGCACACCGGGCGGAAATACTGGCCCGGCGAAGAAGAACCTTTTGATTTCAAATCCATATTTTACGACTTGCCGCAGGAGTTCCGGAAGGAGGCGGCTGCCGGCATCACGGATGCCATAGCCTTGCCTGCGGATATTTTCAACCGTTTTTCGCGGAGGCGCATCAACCTGCTGACCGAAGAAGAATGGAACGGGAAGAAGGATGACAGGTTGACACCCGAAAACGAAATAGATTATATGGAGGTTCCTTATGCGGCTTTCGACTTTTTTCACCTGCACGTTGCGAGAGGTGCGCGGTTGGAAGAACAGCCGGAACAGGACGGTGTGGAGCCGGTCATGTTCAACGAGGCGGCTTGCAGGAAGTTCCGGGCGGACGACTTCCGTAGGGTGAATCTTTATGTCGGCTCCGATGATACCGGGCATAATGTAATGTGGTATTCTACGTGGACTAACCATATTGCCGGAAAGTTGGAAGTGAAAGGCGTCATGGATGTGCGCTTGAGCGATTTCCACGAAGAAGAACGGCCATTGATGTGGGTCGGTATCCCCGACCGTCACGAATGCCGTTTCGTGGAACACGATGCGGTGTATGTCAAACACGCGCCGGGACGACGCGAGGACGCAGAGGCTGCCATACGCCGCGTGTTGCGGAGGTTCGACGTACCCGAGGATAAGATTCACCTGATGCCGTTGGAGCGATATATGGCAGACAGCTACAAGGAAGAGACTTATTACGCCGGTCTGCTTTCGGCCTTGACGGTGTTCAGCGTGTTGGTTACGTTCTCCGGTGTGTTCTCCATGCTGCTCTACTCCTTGCGCCTGCGGCGTCGGAGCATGGCTATCCGCCGGGTGATGGGCGCGGGTTTCCGGGATGTTTTCCGGTCTCAGCTCCGGTCTTATTTGCTTTATGTCGTGGCGGGCGGCGTGTTGGCCT
>ERZ779895.1713-NODE-1713-length-22215-cov-18.166922_pt1 | contig 22215 bp, 17 predicted proteins | sample MGYA00511093_ERZ779895 | MGnify/ENA primary metagenome ERZ779895 (study PRJEB29588, sample SAMEA2142970) | human gut metagenome | biome: human gut; feature: human-associated habitat; material: faeces | place: Denmark | collected 2008/2010 ... | reverse complement strand
TGGAAAGACTTAGAAATATCCAATCAAAGCTTCTGGCATTGAACATAGTGTGCAGTACTGCCTGTAGCTTATATTTGTCGTCCGTTCATCACCAACTAATATTTAATTAAACAACAATATAGAATATATTTATATGGAAACAATCTTTTAATAAATATGAAACAGAATTTTAATAAATGGTACTAATTTACTATGTTATCCTATGTACTTTTTTGTGTAATATTGCTAAGATTAGCAAGTAAGACATTATATGCTAAAGCATATTGCACAAACATGTGCATGAGGAGGTAAAACATGAAAGCTAACATTAGCAAGGGTGCCCGCAAAGGATGGGCATGGATACTTGCAGCATTGATGGTTGTAAGTGTCATTATTCCAACTACAATATCTACCGCAAAGGCAGAGGTTGGAACAGTACAGTTCAATGGAACAGCGCAGGGATGGCTTGAATCAGCTTACGCTGAGTGGTCTATTGACAAGGAAGCCGATGGATATACAGCATATATCAAAAAGGCTTCACAGTCAGATTCAGCATATGCAAGAATCGACAATGAACTTATAAGAAGGTACAAGAGTTACTACAGGGTAGATGCCATGGGTCTTTCGGCAGGAGACTATGTTATCAGGGTAGTACCAGTAAAGAATGGAAAAGAAGTAACAGCTAAGGCTAAAGTTACAGATGTTCTTAAGGTAAGCTCATATGACAGATCAGGCTTTGCATTTTCTTCTGAATCAAGATACAAGACAGGTTCAGGAGCATATAACGAAGATGGAACACTTAAGAGTGATTCAATCGTTCTTTATGTAACTAATGATAATGCTAAAACTGTAAAAGCAGGCATTATGGAAGGAAAGGGCGAGAAGGAGTACACAGGACTCCAGACAATTATTGATGCATATACAAAGAGTGCCAGTAAGGGTGTAGAAACAAGGGCACTTGATGTAAGAGTAATAGGATGTCTTACAGATTCGGGTATGGATAAGTTTTCAAGCTCATCTGAGGGTGTGCAGATAAAAGGAGCAAGTGCTTATTCTAATATTAACATGACTTTTGAAGGAGTTGGCGAGGACGCAAGCATAAGCGGCTTCGGTTTCCTTTTAAGAAATGCAGGTAATGTAGAAATGAGAAACCTCTCAATACTTAACTTTATGGATGATGGTATCTCACTAGATACAGCTAACTGCAACGTATGGATACATAACGTAGACCTTTACTATGGCAAGGTTGGTGGGGATGCTGACCAGGCTAAAGGTGATGGATCTATAGATATAAAGGGTAATTCACAGTATATAACAGTTTCATATGTACATTTCTATGATTCAGGTAAATGTTCATTGTGTGGTATGAAGAGCGAGAGTGGTCCTAACTATATTACTTATCATCATAACTGGTTTGATCATTCAGACTCAAGACATGCCAGAGTAAGAACTATGTCAGTACATATGTATAACAATTATTATGATGGTAACGCAAAGTATGGTGTAGGTTCAACTATGGGTTCTTCTGTATATGTAGAGAACAACTACTTCAGAAACTGCAAGTATCCTATGCTTTCATCTAATCAGGGTTCTGATGCTTTAGGCGAAGGCACATTCTCAGGTGAGAATGGCGGCATCATAAAAGCTTATGGCAACGAAATAGTTGGAGCAACAGGTATCATATATGCTAATGCAGCATCAGTTACAGGTGAAGCTGCCAATGCAGCAACATTCGATGCATATCTGGCTGCTTCTGCAGGTGAAAAGGTACCATCATCATACAAGACAGTAGCTGGTGGCACAACATACGATAACTTTGATACAACTAAGGATCTTGGAGTAAAGGCAGGAAGCCTTGTAGCAGCAAAGGATGTTCCAGCACTTGTTACATCTTCTAAGGGAGCAGGAAGCCTTGGCGGTGGTGTTATTGACTGGAAGTTCAGTGATGAAGACGACACAGCTTATGCTGTAGATAAGGATTTAAAAGCAGCTGTTACGAATTATAAAAACACAGAGCTTGTGGCTGTTGGTGGAACTAATGCCAACATAGTAACTCCAGAGCCTTCTACAGATGAAACAACAAAGGCAACAGAAAAAGAAACTAAGACTACAGAAAAGGCTACTACATCTAAGGCAACAGAAAAAGAAACTAAGACTACAGAGAAGGCTACTACATCTAAAGCTACAGAAGCAACAAAGGTAACTGAGAAGGAAACTACAGGTGCAGGTTCAGATACTAAAAACAGTTATGATAAGACAAGTCTCTCATATTCAGGTGCATATACAGATTTAAGTACAAAGAAGGATTCAGATTTTAAGAATGCAAAGTATGTTTCGTCAGCATCTGATATTCTTACAGCTATAAGCAGTGCTAAGGCAGGAGATGTTATCATAGTTAAGGCTGGAACTTACAAGTTTACAGATACGATAGTTATTAATAATGCCATGAATGGAAAAAGCGGCGCTTATATAGTTGTAAAAGCAGCTGATGGTGCAGAGGTTAAGTTTGATTTCTCAGCACAGACACTTAATGGCGCAAACAGAGGTGTTGTTGTAGATGGAGATTACTGGTATTTTGAGGGAATCAACTTCTATGGAGCTGGTGATAACGGCGTGTTACTTGCTGGTAACAACAACATATTTGAAAAATGTGTATTCGAAGCAAACAGAGATTCAGGACTTCAGATATCAAGATATGACACAACAGCAGCAACTAAAGATTTATGGCCATCAAACAACCTTATAATCAACTGTACAGCATTTGATAACTGTGATTATCCAGACCAGGGTGGTACAGGTGAAAATGCAGATGGTTTTGCAGCAAAGCTTACATGCGGCGAAGGCAATGTATTTGATGGATGTATATCATATTGCAACTCTGATGATGGATGGGATCTTTTCGCTAAGTCAGCTACAGGTCCTATCGGTGTGATAACTATAAGAAACTGTGTTTCATTCGGCAATGGAACATTATCTAACGGAGTTCATTATGCTAACGGAGATATGAATGGCTTTAAGCTCGGTGGTTCAGGTGTAGGTACACCTCATGTTGTACTTAACTGTCTCTCGTTTAACAATGGGGCAACAGGATTCACTGACAACAACAATCCATCAGGTCTTACAATCATGAATGCCACAGCATGGGGCAATGGTAAGTCAGCAAAGAAGGGCAACTTCTTATGCTACAGAGCATCAAATAAGGCAGTGTACGTAGGTCTTGTTTCAGCAAATGCCATAGACTCAGATAAATTTACAGGTAATATGAGTGATTCTATATACTATAATACAGGTAAGTATTACAGATTATCAGGATTATTACCAACACCAGTTGTTAGTGGCGACAAGAAGGGTACAGTAGTTGATAATCCATCTAAAGTATCAGGAATGTTTAAAAATGCTGTTGATTTTATCAATCTTAATGGTAATGTAGACAAGCAGTTAAGAAATTCTGATGGAACTATTAATATGAAGGGACTTTACGAAACACAGGGAAGTTATTCAACACTTGGAGCACATTTTGGTGTAGCTAATCAGGTTATAAGTGTTACAGGCAAGACATCTGGTGAAGTAAAGCCAACAGAGAAAACAACAAAAGCAACAGAAAAAACAACAGAAACAACAAAGGCAACAGAAAAAACAACAGAAACAACAAAGGCAACAGAGAAAACAACAGAAGCAACAAAGGCAACAGAAAAAACAACAGAAGCAACTAAAGCTACAGAATCAAAGACAGATTCGACTGTAAGCGGTACCAAGCTTGTTCTAAATGCTAATGATGTAAATACAGGAAAGTTAAAATCAACACTTACTGTTGATGGCTTTAAGATTGTTGCCGGAAGCAAAGCAACGGTTACAGTAGATAAGAGCAGCAAGGAATATAAAGGAATAGACTTTACAAGAAGAATCAAGCTTTCTGGTAAAGGCAGTACAAGTGGAAGAGCTATTGCGTTTAAAACAGCTGGAGAAGCTAAGGTGAAGGTATATGCAACAAGCTCAAGCACAGATGAATCAAGACTTATTAAGATAGTTGATAAGAATGGAAAGGATATTACATCTACATCAAAGATTCCAGGAAATTCACTTAAGTCAGTTTCATTCAGAGTGCCAGTTGCAGGTGAATATTATCTTATATCCGAGAATGGCGGAGTTAATATTTACTATGTTGAAGTATCTAATGGAGTTGCATACTAAGTAAGCGTTAAAAAATCTTATCATGCAGGTTAAGAAAGACTTTTTGTCTTATGACGTTTACATCATATCAGTTATAAAATATAAGCGGATGTTTGTTATTCAGACATCCGCTTTTTTGGTAAAATAATAGTATGAACAATAGGTAAAAAATAAAATAGGATATGAATAACAGTATTGAAAATAATAGTATGAAATAATAGGTTGATAAAGCAGCAGATTGCAAATATAATAAATATGAATAAGATATTTTTGGTGTAAGAAATATAAGTATATGGCCAAGTATATTCAGAAATGTATCCATAAGTATAACTAGAAATATATTTTATAGAAAAGAGGAAAGAGAACATCATGAAGATAAAGACCGTTGCTATATTAGGAGCAGGAGCTGTAGGTTCATATGTTATATGGGGACTTGCAGGCTTAAAGGATGTAAGGCTGGGGCTAATAGCACAGGGAGAACGTCAAGAAAGGCTGAGAAAAGAAGGTTGTCTTATAAACGATGAAGTATACAGACCAGAGGTGTGGACACCCGAAGAAGCGCATAATACAGGCGTTGACCTTTTGATAGTTTCGTTAAAGTATGGAGCTTTAAAAGGAGCACTTGACAACATTGCTACAGCTATTGGAGAAAACACTATAGTTATGAGTCTTATGAATGGTGTTGACAGTGAAGATATCATTGCAGACAGGATAGGCATGTCACATATTGTATATTCACTTATAAAGGTTGCCTCTCATAGAGATGGCAGGGGATATTACTTTAATCCTGATACAACAATAGGAATTATTTTTGGGGAAACAGCAGATAAGGTATCTGCATCAGACAAAATATCAGAACAGACACTTGTGAGTGACAGGATAAAGTTGATAGATGAGCTTTTTGCAGCCAGCAGGCTTAACTACAGAGTGACAGAGCATATAAAAGAAGAAATGTGGAGTAAGTTCAGACTTAATGTAAGTAATAATCTTCCACAGGCAGTACTTGGTGCAGGTGTCGGATGTTACAGGGATAGTGAACATATGAAGGCTATAAGCGATGGTTTAAGACATGAGCTTGAAACAATAGCTAAGGCAAAAGGAATAGATTTAAGTGTTATTGATAATTCATCGTCACGTGGAAGTGCAGTGCCGCCAACAGCAAGATACTCTACACTTCAGGATATAGATGCTAAAAGACATACCGAGATAGATATGTTTTCCGGTGCACTTATGCGTATGGGAGAAGAATTTGGAATACCAACGCCTTATAACGAATACACTTATCATATTATTAAGGCGATAGAAGAAAAGAATGATGGTAGGTTTGATTACGATAAGGGAAATGAAGAATTGACATATGCAAGGTGAAATTTGAAAAGAGTTACTACTGATTGAAGAATAGGAACACAAAAAGTACCTTATTAGTGGGGACTTTTAATATAAAATACGAGTGTATTATAAGGAGAAGATAAAAATGGGATTAACAGCAAGCCATATGTTTTTATAAGTTATAAGAGTGATGATTGGAAAACTGTATTAGGGGATATTGTATATAAGTTGGTAAAAGAACATGGATTGAATGTATATTTCGATGGAGATTTTAGTGGACATAATCCATTATGGACAGATCAGTTTCCAGAGAATATGGAGTCGGGTAATTGTCGTGGAGTTGTTGCGTTTATAGATGATGCATATACAAAGAGCTATGTGCAACTATGTGTAGAGAGGTTCTTGGTTATGTTAATGCTAATGACAATGTGTATGGTGTTGGCGTTACAATAAATGATATAGTCAGCACAATAAAAGATGTATGCGGAGAGGAAGTTGTAAGCGATATTACTGCTAATACAGATAAAGGCTACTCATAATTAATATAATTAAAAATGATTTTTTGATTTTTAAAACTAAGGAGAGGGTATGAAAATGTTGATTTTCATGCACAGAAATGGAGATTAATATGAAGCGAAATAAATACAAAGATTATCTATGGTATACGGCACTTGCAGTATTTATTATATGTGTGATTGAAGGTATATTTTTCTACCATAATGTAGATAATCCGTTTCTTAAAGTAACATTAAACATACAGAATGCAATTAAAGCATATAAGATAGATCCTGATATAAAGCAGAAAGAAGCTATTGCGTATATGCAGGCAACAGGTGGTGGCATATTAAGTGGAATAATAACATATGTGTATTGTATTGCTGTTATTGTTGCACCATTCTGTACAATAGGTGCATTAACCGTTCTTATCAGAAAACCAGCCAGCTATGTCAGAGGACTGTTTAGCCAGAAAAATAAAAAGCGCGTATTGGTTATTGGTGAAGGAAAATATAAGTTTCCTCTTATAGATGCATTGACTAAAGATTGTCGTGTTACAGTGGTTGAAAGCACCATACTTTCTGATGATAAGAAGCTTAAATATATAAACAAAGGTGTAAAATTTGTGCAGAAGTATCAGGATATGCATATGGAAAGTGTAATAAAAATGCTTGATATGTGTAAATTCAGTGATGTTTTTCTGTGTGATGATAATTCAATAGAAAATATTGAATGTTTAAATGCATTTACAAAGAGCTTTGAAAAAAATATAAATGCATCTGAAAATAAAGAGTATCTGCAGATTCATCTGTGCTGCAATGACAATTCAATGGCAGAACTGATAAGACAGTATTATGATAAAATAGATACAAGAACTTTTGATCTTGACATAGTAGATGTTAATAAAATGGCTGTCAATAAAATGTATAAAGAACATCCTGTATATACAGCTAATAAGGGTGATGATTATGATGTTCATATAGGAATCATTGGATTTGGTGATTTTGGCCAGAGTGCATTAATACAAGGACTTAATATGTCGGTTTTATCAGCAGAGTCTACTATATGTATAGATGTATTTGATAAGGATATGGAATCAATAATAGGAAGTTTCATGAAGAATTTTTCAGTTGATGTCCTGAAGGGATTGAAGTTCATAAAAGAAGATATATATGAAGGTAAAAGTATTGAATATTATGAATTGAAATTTCCATTTGATACAATACCAGATCAATTTGGTATAGATGGAAAGGTATGTTTAAGATTTTTTAATACGGATGCAAGGACATTACAGTTTAACAGTATTTTTAAAAGATGTAATGACGACAAATTATTTACATATCTTATTGTGGCAATGAGTGATACACATTCAATGTCTAATACACTTATTGAATTGAAGCAGCTGTTATACAATAAGGGTGATAGCTGTATTAATATTCCTATAGTTGTCAGGGCTAAGGAAAACAATGATTTTGCTAATATTTATGGTGAGAAGAATCTATTTACAATAAACAAGAATAAAGATATTTTTTCATATGCTTCTATAACTAATCGTGATATTGTAAATGATGCAAAGATATTTAATCATAGATACAATATGTTGTATGAAATAATAAGCAGATATAAAGCAGATAAAAATATTGTTGTGGATGATAAGTTTATGTTATCTGAAGATATAGAGGAACGTCTTAAGAAAGATTCAATAGAGCTTAAAGAGAATAAGAAAATATCAGAAGAAATAGATGAGGTATGGCATAATAAGGGCATATTTGACAGGGAATCAAGTATAGCACAATCATTGCATCAGGATATTAAAAAATGGATTATTTATGAAAAACATGCATATTCTCTTACAGATAACAGAGAAGAGCTTGAAAGAATTGAACACAGAAGATGGAATATTTTCATGATAACACATGGCTTTAAATATGAGAAAGCTGAAAGAAAAGATATGTATGCTAAAACACATCCATGTATTTCAAAATGGGAAGTTTTGAAGGTAGAAAAGTCAGATACATTAGAGTATGACTTTACACCATATTACATATTAAAAGCAGACAGATGATTTAGATGAAGTCATACATTCGTAATATAAATATACGGACGACAGCATATATGAGGAAAGCAGGTGCGCATACATCAACGATGCCAGAAGCTCCAATTGGATATTTCTAAGACTTTTCATATAGGTAACGGCAGTTGTCGCTACCGTTCGATACGGGACATCCATGTCCCATATCTCACTTCCACAGACATCCGTGTCTGTGGATAGCTATGAAGTAACGGAAAAGTCTAAGAACTATCACAATTGGACTTCAAGTGCATCTTATGATTTATGCGCACCTGCTTTCCTCATATATGCTGTCTGACTTTGATTTAATTTACGAAAAATGAATGTTATGCTAAATCAGAGGAGCCGCGCAATGGACGGCGCGTCTGAGCGGTAGCGTCAGCTGACATAGTTTATATGGAAAGGCTTAGAAATATCCAATCAAAGCTTCTGGCATTGAACATAGTATGCAGGACTGCCTGTATCTTATATTTGTCGTCCGTCCGTCACCAACTAAAATTCAATCAAACTATTGTTTGCAATTGTTATTGTACATTATTGCTATTTGGTGTATTATTGCCATTTATATTTCTGTTATCGTTCATATTTTTTCCGCCATTCATGTTACCTCCGCGGCCACCACCATTAAAACCGCCAGGATTGCTGCCAAAGCCGCCGGCATTGGATGCACCCATGGTTCCTGCAGATTGTGTCCAGTTTGTTAATGAAGAACCATCGCAGTAAAGAGTGTATGCAGTGTTTGTTGTAAGAGCAGATGTGCATATCCAGCCATTTGAGTAACTGTTGTTTAATGTAAAGCTTATTATTTCATTACCGCTGGAATCTTTTACTGAGTAGCTTCCTGCGTTAAAGGATACAGAGTTGAATACGTAAGCATTAACTGAATTTACAGGAGTTTCACATATACCGCCTAAAGCTACACATGTTCCACCAGTTATAGTAATATTTCCGTCAACATCAATAGAACCAGATACCTGACCTGATGAACTGCCGCCTTTTACAAGAACCATACCGCCAGACTGGGTGTAGTTGCCGTTAGAATCTATACCATCTGTATCGCCAGAACCGGTTGTTACATCAACGTATCCACCAGTTATATTAATAAGAGGAGTAGATGTGCCATCTCCGGTACATGCATTAATGCCATCATCAGCTGCATATACAAAGCTTTGCCCACCACTGATGTTGATTGTTATAGCCTCAAGACCCTCGTAGGATGTTAAAACATTTATATATCCATCAGTTATATTAAGCTCTTTATCTGCATGTATTCCATCATCACCTGTAGAGATTGTGATAGTTCCACCTGATATAGATATTATACCCTTGCCATCTTCGCCGGTTTCAAGAACACCAGAATCTGAGTTGGCATGAATACCATCATCAGTTGAACTTATGTTAATGGCTGCACCAGATATATTTATCTCGCTCTCGGCTTTGATTCCCTTTGTAGAGTAAGACTTTTTAGATGAATTTCCTGAGCTGTTATTGCCAGGCATACCATTAGCAGCTCTGTTTCCACCGCCGAAGTTACCTTTCATGTCAGGATTATTGCCAGAATTGCTGCTACTGTTATTCATATCAGGAGGATTGCCCATGTTACCATTGTTCTGAGTATTGTTCATATCAGGAGGATTGCCCATGTTACCATTGTTCTGAGTATTGTTCATATCAGGAGGATTGCCCATGTTACCATTGTTCTGAGCATTGTTCATATCGGGTGGAGTTCCCACGCTGCTGTTATTCTGGTTGTCTGTATTGGCAGTTGTTGTGTATGTCATCATAGTTGCATTGGATGATGATTTAGATGATGAACCTTGATTCTGATTTGATGAACCTGGGTTGCTGGCTGATGAATCTGGGTTGCTGATTGAAGAACCTGGGTTGCTGGCCGAAGAACCAGAGCTGCTGGTTGAAGAACCGGAGTTGTCGGCAGCCACGGCTTCACTATAATCAGAATAAGTATCTGTATATATATTCAGATTTCCATCACCTGAAACATCTACGCCATATGCAGCATCTATGCCGTCACAGGCAGCATATATATCAATATTTCCACCAGATATTATTACATTTCCTTTCTGTTTTCCTTTGGTTGAAAGACTGCTGTTTGATGTTTTGATGCCATCGCCTTTTCTGGATATAGCTATTATTTCACCAGATTCTATAGCTACCTCATCGTTTCCTTTTATAGCATTATTTATAGCATTAACCTTGATGGTAACATTTTTAATAGAAATGTCATCTTTGCTCTGGATACCGTTGTTATAGTTGCCAGTTACTGATAATGCTCCTTTTCCAACCAATTTAAGGTCACATGCTGCATAGATGGCAGCATTACCATTTTCACTGGAAGAATTGTCTGAATTGTCGTCAGCTTCAGCTCTTGCATCAACTATACAGTTATAAGTGTTTTCCTCAGATTTGATTTTTACATTATCAGCATTTTTAATATAAATAGGTGAACCGTTAGAACATGTGATGGATGTACAATTCAATACAATGGTGATTTCGGCATTATCGTCAGCATTAACTACAATCTGTCCTTCTGATAAGAGTCCGGTAACGGTATATTCGCCAGCCTGTGTTATGGTATATACGGAATCATTCTGTGTTATTGTAGAACCATCAGTTGATGTAATGCTGAATTCTCCTGTTATTTCAGTTTTGTAGTTATCGGCATCATATGCGTGAGTTACATTGGTATCCTGGGCAGTAATGCTGGAAGTTACAGTGGTATCAGTATTTTTGTTGTTGGTTGTATAGTTTTGTGAACCACAGCCTGATGTCATAAGACACATGGCAAGAATAACTGCGGCTACGCATGATTTGTTTACTTTTTTTAAATTAATCATATATATTCATCCTTTCATTCATTATTTCTTTAGTTAATATAGAGATTGCTACTTCTGCCCCTTACATCTTATCTATAGTGTAGGTGGGAATAGTGAAGAAAATATGATGAGAATGAGGATATTTTGTGTCCTGGAGAATGACAAAAGAAAAAGCCGAGGCAGGGTTTTTATTCCTGTATCGGCTTTATTGGCTTTATTGGTGTTATGGAGTGTTTATCAGCGCTTTGATGTCTTCTTCTGGTGTGGTGATAGGTGCTATGCCATATTTTTCCACAAGAAGGTTCAGAATATTAGGAGACAAAAACGCAGGTAGAGAAGGACCAAGACGGATGTTTTTGATACCAAGGTGCAGAAGCGTCAACAAAATGCAGACTGCCTTCTGTTCGTACCATGAAAGAACGAAGGAGAGCGGAAGCTCATTTACAGTACATCCAAATGCATCCGCAAGTGCCAGAGCAACCTGAATCGCCCCGTAAGCATCGTTACACTGACCCATATCCATCAGTCGTGGCAGACCATTGATTTCTCCAAGATTAAGATCATTGAAACGGAATTTGCCACATGCCAGGGTTAGGATGATACTGTCAGAAGGAGTTTGTTTAACAAAATCTGTGTAATAGTTTCGACCCGGTTTAGCACCATCACATCCGGCAACCAGGAAGAAATGGCTGATTGCACCTGATTTTACAGCATCTACTATAGTATTTGCATGTGACAGTATAGCTGAATGACCGAATCCTGTTGTCACCTTGGTACCTCCATTGATACCTTTTAATGTCTGATTTTCTTTATAGCCACCAAGTTCAAGTGCTTTTTTGATAACTGGCGTAAAATCTTTTTTCTCATCAATATGAACAGCGCCAGGGAAAGCAACCACCTCTGTTGTAAATACTCTGTCAGCATAACTGCTTTTTGGCGGCATCAGACAGTTGGTAGTGTAAAGAATCGGAGCTGGAAGATGATCAAACTCTTTCTGCTGATTCTGCCATGCAGTTCCAAAATTTCCTTTTAAGTGTGGAAATTTTTTCAAGAGTGGATAGGCATGGGCAGGGAGCATTTCACCATGAGTATATATGTTGATTCCTTTTCCTTCTGTCTGTTCAAGTAAAAGCTGCAGGTCTTTAAGATCATGACCTGTCACGACAATAAAAGGACCTTTTTCGATGGTAAGTGTAACTTCTGTGGGCTCTGGCATTCCATAGCTGTTTGTATTTGCTTTATCAAGAAGTGCCATACACCTAAGGTTGATCTCGCCTACTTTAAGTACCGTAGGAAGCAGTGTTTCTATACTTTCTTCGTAACCAATCTTAAATAATGCTTCGCAGAAGAATCGGTTTACTTCATCATCTTCATAATTCAGAACATTTGCATGGTAAGCATAGGCGGCCATTCCACGAATACCAAAAAGAATAAGAGATTTTAAAGAGCGGATATCTTTATCGGCATTCCACATCTGCTGCATGTCGTATTCGTTTGTTTTACCACATGGCGACTGACATTTGCTGCAGTCAGGAACCAGTCGTTCTTTCTCAGCTCTGACTTTTTGTATCATATCTTCGATTGCTGCATTATCAAAACTTACATTTGTAACTGTTGTAAACAGACCTTCAATTATGACTTGTACGGTTCTTTTAGAAATAGCTGATGCACTGTCTACAGCTCTTGCAAGACCAATCAATGCACCTGTCAGCTCATCCTGTAATTTGGCTGTATCTGCATTTTTTCCACAGACACCTGCATTTCCTGTACAGCCAGTACATCCGGCTGTCTGTTCACACTGAAAACAAAACATTTTTTTATTCATTCCAGTAATCTCCTTATTAATCAATAATTTTTCCATCAATACTTATTGTTACAACCTGCCATGGTATGAATTTTCCACTATTTTGAAGTGCATTTTTTACTGCCATCTCCAGACCACCACAGCATGGAACTTCCATTCTTACGATTGTCACACTTTGAATGTTGTTATTCTGAATAATAGCAGCCAGTTTCTCACTATAATCAACCTGGTCTAATTTCGGACAACCTATTAGTGTTACCTTATTCTGAATAAAATCCTGATGAAATCCAGCATAAGCGTAAGCAGTACAATCGGCGGCTATCAGAAGTTTTGCACCATTAAAATATGGTGCACTGATAGGTGCAAGTTTGATCTGTACAGGCCAGTTCTCAAGTTGTGATATCGAATCTGCACCTGAAAATGGTTTTGCGGTCTCAGGCGTTTTTGTTCGCTGTATCTGCATGATTTTAGATCCTGGACAGCCGGTGTGAGGTGACATTGCATGGTTTTGGGCAGCTATTTTACTCTGTGCTTCTTTTACAGCATCTTCATCATATGCAGGTGCTTCTCTTTCCTCAAATGAAATAGCTCCTGTAGGACATTCTGGGAGGCAATCCCCCAATCCGTCACAAAAATGTTCTCTTACCAGCTCGGCTTTTCCGTCTATAATATCAATGGCACCTTCGTGGCAGGCAGTTGCACATGCACCACATCCGTTACATTTTTCTTTATCAATACGTATAATTTTTCTTATCATTTTACCCTCCATTAATAGAATTTTATTTTTGTTTCTGTTAAAATCATATTATAATAAATACAACTTGTATGTTTGATTTCCAACAGGAGGTGAGATTTTGAAAAAATATTTACCTATTTTAAAAAACAGTCCTTTTTTTAAAGGTCTTACTGATAATGAGATATTATCTGTATTGCACTGTGTAGAGGCAGTAACAGTTTCTAAAGAGAAGGATTCTTATATTTTCAGAGCAGCAGATTCTACACAGGTAATGGGATTAGTATTGTCAGGTTGTGTTCTTATTATTCAGGAGGATCTCTGGGGACATCGGAATATTCTGTCTAAATGTCATGCTGGTGATTTTTTTGGAGAACCATATGCGGCAAGCCCTGGTGCTGTTCTGAACATCAGTGTGGTAGCAGATGAGGATTGTGAGATTGTTTTTTTAAATATACAGAAGCTTCTGGTTACTTGTCCAACTGCATGTGGGCATCATCAGAAGCTGATTCGCAACCTGGTCAGTGTACTGGCAAATAAGATACTGATTCTGAATGATAAGATTACACATGTTGGCAAGCGGACAACAAGGGAAAAATTATTGTCATACCTGTCAGCAGAATCTATCAGACATTCGTCCTTGTCCTTTGATATTCCTTTTGACAGGCAGCAACTGGCAGATTATCTTTGCATTGACCGCGCAGCAATGTCTACTGAGATATCAAAGCTGCAAAAAGAAGGCTTTATAAAAACAAATCGAAATCATTTTGAGGTGCTTTGCAATAATAATACAAATGTATTGAGGTAGAAGAGGGGTTAAAGCGTAAATCGGAGGTGTTGGGAATAAGAAAGAAATATAACAAAGAACTGCTAATAAATTTCATAGTAACTTAAAAAAGAATCACTATCAAGCTATAATGACAGCATATGTGAAAGAAAAAGGAGAGAATGAGGTTAATAGACAAGAGGCTTTAGCAGCGATGCGTAGAGCTGGAAGGTGATTTTTAATGGCAAAATATGAGAAAAAATTAGATGATGATATACGTTGCCCACTTGAATATGGATTGGAAATATTTGGTGGAAAATGGAAATCACGCATAATAAGTGTGTTATCTGCAGCCGAAAAGCTTCGATACAGTGAACTTCGAAGAGAAATGTGCAATATTACGGATACAGTACTTGCTGCAACATTAAAAGACCTGATAGAAGTTGGGATTGTTGAAAGAAAATCCTATGATGAAATCCCACCAAGGGTAGAGTATATGTTGACACAAAAAGGAAAATCTGTTGTGCCTATTTTGCAGAATATTTGCCAATGGTCAGGTGTTTTTTATAAAGATGATGTTGAAAATGAAATGCTGCAATGCCAGAGATGTGATCATAACAGATAGGGGGAAATAGATTATGCTTATATATACAGAAGAAAAAAAGTTTACGAAAGAACAGATTCAAAAGTTATTTCTATCGGTTCATTGGATATCAGGAAATTATCCAGATTGACGGTATAAGGCTCTTATGAATTCCTCAACTGTGCTTACCGTCTGGGATGATGAAAAACTTGTTGGTCTGACAAGAGTATTGGATGATACTGAGATGTTAGCACAGATACATTATGTACTAGAACGTACTGGTATTAATCAGGCAGATATCAGCAAGCTTGAGTTTGTAACTAAACAGAAAGTGTGATTATATGACCTCACTGGATTGTTGTCTGGTGAGGTTATTATATTAAGGAGAAAAAACTATGATAAAAGTACTTTTCATCTGCCACGGCACTCCAGTTTTACTATAAATCATACCTTTGCAAACTTGGGCAACACAGGGCATAATATGGCACAAACCCTTGTAATTACTACTGTTTCGACTACTAAGGCACATGGGGGTAGAGCTAGAGTAGCGGGAGAAATTGGGCATATTCCTTAGTAGTAACTGACTACTAAGCGATGGCAGATATACAAGACTTTGAACAGAGAAAGCCACAATCGTTGGTAGTAAGACTACCGGGATTGTGGCTTTATTTTTACTCTATTTCTTTGTCAATGAATTTATTTCGTTGATTAGTTAAGGCTGACAATTCTTGTTCTGCTTATTACGAGTATCAGCGAGACTATCGACAAATCTTTCAAATTCAAATTGCTTTTCTTTTGAAGGAAGTCCTATCTCAATGTCTCTTATCTTGCTCATACTTAATGCTGAAGATTGCATATCATTTACGATCCTCTCGCGCATGTAATAAAGAAGATGGGCAAGAAATGTTGCACTATTATTTTTGTCATCATTAATAGTAATTTTTGCGACATTAGGAGCTAAATGATATTTATTATCTTCATCTATTAGAGCAATTTCTCCAACTGTTCCAACATAAGTCATTAATACATCGCCATTGTGTAACTGTGAACGAGGGAGCATATCGGAGGTTTCTTTGTCAATCCAATATATGTCATCTAGAACGAGACGTGTTCCTTTGCAATTTAAACCACGAATCATAATAATGTCACCACTATTTTTGTAATGAATATAATCAGTATATTCAAAACCAGCTAGCTTAGTAACAGTTGCAATATCTCCGATTTTTGTTATAGTATCTGCACCTTCTAGAGTGACGATGTTACCAAATAGCTCAGAAAACTTATCCTTTATCTCCCTTTTACATTGAGCAATAATATCGCGCTGTTTTTTTAATGAAATGTCAATTTGTTCAATTTTCTTTAGAAGATCATTTTGCTTTTTCTTATCAGGAATCAGTAATTCGAGTGCACGAATTCGTTGGACAGAAGCGCGATTACTTCTTGAAAAGTGTTCGTATTTCCCTTCTTTTTCAAGCGCAAGTGCTAAGTATTCGGGGATTATATCAGCATTGTTTATCCTAAGTACACCGCAGTGGTCAGTTGGATAAAATGGATTGTTGGCTTTGATGACATTAACCATCCAATCGCCATCTATGCCCCAAATAACAGAATCACAACTAAAATCAGTAATGTTATTTTTGTCAATAAATCCAAATGGTTCGAATACGTTGGCACTATATACTGGGATAGTACCATTTTCAACCAATTGTTCATCAGCAACAACTCTATTACCAAGGCTTACAGTGAATGCTTTATTTGCTAATGAATATAGAGTGTATCCTGGCTTGGGTGTTTTCACTCGTATTTTAGTTGTTTTAATTATTTTATTGAATGTTGCTGACCTAAAGTCAATCATATCGGAAAGCTTTATATAATGTGTATATTTTTCTAATTCTCCGCAATCGACAGGATTGTCATAAAATGAATTCCTAATAAGGTATGAAATCGTTGAATCGCTGTTTCGATTGGTATCATTATATAGTAAACCACCGGGTTCGATGATTTGTATACCTTCAGACCCTTTTCTATTGCTCCATTTGTAGCCTAGAAACTTTTCTTGCTCCTTATTATCATCTGGAGATTGTATTACAAGTACTAATTGATTATAAACACATGCAAAATAAGTTAATTTTTCGCGTTCGCTATCAGTAATATACTCTAGGAATTTCTGATTTAACCATTCGGATTGTTCTTCTTCGGAGAGCTTCTTAAAGCTCTTTTGTTTAAGCTTATTTGTAATAGTTGATAATTTTTCAAACGACGAAACATATGTGGAAAAATAACTATTCTCTTTCCAGTGTGAAAAATCATATTCTGAATTAATAATAGAATAGTAGTCATCCTTTGTAACGTTTATTTTTTCAAGATAAGCATTTAATATGTCATTGTCTTCCCAATCTGATAAATCTCTTGCTTCAAAGATTGAATCGATTGAGTCAGAAACCAAATCAATTCTCTTAGGTGGTTCTGAAAATTTCTCTAAGAAAAGAACTATTGTATTTTGTCCTGTTGCACCGAAAGTTTTATTTCCTAGCTGAACAATTGAACGAATTTTGAAATTTTTGAGTATGCTTTCACGTGCTTTTATATAGCTTTCAACTTCCTTGTTTAATATTGTGACAGGAAGAACTACAGCGGCAATGCCTGCTGGTTTTATTAGCTGAGTTATTCTTTCAACAAATAAAGTTTCTATTTCAGAACCATCATTAGATATTGATTCAAGAATAGAAAACTCGTTATCTTTTAATTTGAGATGCGGTTTAAAGGAACGAACTGAATATGGAGGGTTTGCAACTAAAATGTCGAAACTTGAAGGTTTGATATCTTTATCAGGATAGTTTTCCAAACCATCACCAAAAATAATATTACCGTTTCCTGCCCCGTGCATAAAAAGGGAGATTTTTGATACACGTGCTAGACGATAATCTTTCTCTATTCCATATATTTTATGTTCGGTCCAACGTGAATCGATATGATAAGTAGGATCAATCGCTAATACACCTGCATTAACTGCTTCGAATCCTTGGGTAAGAAAGTGTCCAGCACCGCAGGCGTAATCAATTATTTTTGGAAATTCAATGCCATCAGCCTTCTTAATTATTCGCTCAACAGGTAAACTATCCCAAATGAAACGAGTAATTGGAATAGGAGTGAAGAACTGACCTTCATTCTGCTTAAAGCCCTTATTAAGTAACTGCTCAAATAAATCACCAAGCATCTGCACATCATTTGAACCAATGATACGGTAATTTTCAAAAAGCTGAACTACTTCTACAAGAATTTTACCATTCTGATAGAATAGTTCTTCGTTATGAACATCCTTAAATGCAAAATCATTATTTGTATAGAATTTCAGTACACGGAGAGTGTTTCTTAAATCTTCGATCATTTTCTGACGTTTCTGACCAGTGTACTGTTGAACAAGATTTTCTGCATAGTCATCCGCAACGTAGAAGATTTCTTCACGCATGAATTTCTCCATTCCTTCTTTGTGAAGACGTTGGAGTCTATCTTGCAATGTTTCATATGTATCTGTTCCTACTTTATACTGGAAATCAACAATATCGTTATCGCCTTTTTGAATCTCATCCACTAATTTGCATATGAAAAGAGCAATGAGTCTGTTGAAGGCATTTTCTTTATCAGATACATTGTTATGACGTAGTATTTCTTCAAATTTATTTACAACTTTATCATTTTCGCTAAAGTCTTTTAGATCAATTTTACGGAGAGGCTTAACACCAATCTGATAAGCCCGAGAATCATCTCTAAAGATTACATCACCACATAATCTTTTATCATAGGTTTCATCCCAAGCAGTAAATAAATCTTCAGTTGTTCCGGCATTACGATAGAGTAAGATAGAAGGGTCTTTCTTAGCTGTCACTAAGATATTTGCATCATCACTACAATCAATGGTTTCTGTTGTGTAAGAAATGTTCGTGCCATCAAAATCAGATGCATACAGGGATAACCATTTACATGAACCTTCTTGCTTCCAATATGAGAACAACTGACCTCCATCATTAAGAGTATTGTTCAATTCCTTTTTGTATTCGTTGCCGGCCGTTTTACATTCAACAATAAAAAGGGTTTTACCTTCAGCATCTTTGACGAGGATATCAGCAAACCCTCCTTTGTCTGAGTGACCAAGTGTCCATTCTTTTTCAAGTTCAATATGTTCGGGGCGATAGCCTTTGTCCATTAATCGAGTGATACATTCAAGAACAACGAAGTTCTCTGGCTGAGAAAAATTACAAGTAGTCTTTCTTGTAATCTTCATACCTTTATCTTCTGGATAATTGATTGAACCACTGCCATTGAAATCAACTTCAATTACGCAGTCGAACTGTGTATATTTCTTTTCATATACTTTTGTACGTGAGCTCTGGATATAACCAATAGCTTTAATCATCGCTTCGAGATTATCTTTTCTTATCATTTGAAGCATTCCTCCTTAATCCCAGGGGGGAGTATTATCTTTGTGACTTTTTATTCTAAAGACCGATGCCCCCTCAAACACGTTTTTTCGCGAAATTGCATAGGGGGAATCCCAGTGTCTTTTAACATATTTAATATAATATCATAATACATAATTACATATAACTGGCTAATATTAGATACAATGATTTAGTTGTATTTCTGCCTAATAATATGAATTAATGTGTTCTTTTCTTACCTTTTTGAGCCTTTTCAATGGCTTTTCGCTGACGATAGGCTTTTTGTTTTCTGGCATTTCGAACCTTCTGGCATTCTTCGGCATCACAAAATTCCTGTCGGTTGCTCTTTCGTATTATGAATTTACCACAGTTCCGACAACGAATCATAATGCCTTCTGGACGATTATCCGATTTCCCTTTATCTTCTAGTGCAGGGTCTTCAGAAAGCATTCTTGCAAGTGTCAGCCATGCAATATCAAATACAGAATCAATATCGGTAGAAAATTCTAATCGGTTAGTGCGGGGATCTACCTTTAATTTCATGGTAAATTCCGGAATGATGTCAATAAGCGCATTCCGTAATTCATCGTAATCGTCATATGGTGTAGTAGCAAATTCTCCGGTTGGAGGTTTTTCTGCCGGATGATTTTTAATGTACTCATTATCAATTCGCATTTCTTCTATGAGATTTCCTTTTGCATCTCCATAATCTAAGTCATCCGGTATTGCAACGATAGGATGCTTATATTTATCAAAGAAAGAGTAGCCCTCAAAGTATTTTCCTTCTTTGGATAAATCATATGCAGATTCGTCATCGGCAATACAGATGCCTTCGAGAGCAACATAAAACATGACTGCATTATATAATTTTCCAAGGTCATCTAGGAAGGTGTTAATCTCAAATGTTCCGTCTCCTTCTACCATTTCTGCATCGAAGCTATTTATATCAAATGATTCATTCAATTCAGAATAAATGAAATCAATATTATATGGATGCATATTATTTGTACACCATTCCATGATGAGCTGTGTATATGGAATTTTATTATCAAAGCTGTTTATCTGCATTGCCAGATTGCAAAGGCTGGCAAGCAGTCCCTGTCCCGAAAGAAAATCTTCTTTAGGAAAGATAGGTTCATATCCGGGTCGGCAAAATGGTGTTGCACAATATTCATCGCTTTTATCAATATCAAGTTCATATTTCTTGAATCGAAAAGGGTGGTAAATCAGTTGCCCGATACCACCGATTTCTTTAAATCCTAATATATCTGTTGTTTTATCTGCTTCTGATGGAATCGTTTCATCATTCCAGTTTAATGGCATATCATACCTCATTCCAATCGTTAATTCGTAACCGTTATCGTTACCGTCAGTTTTTGGACTTCGGTTACATTATAGCTTAAAATATTCATGAAAACAATAAAAAGTTACACAAAATGATGTAACGGATTTGTACCTTGACAATTTCATCCCGTTCTCAATGAACAAGCCTTTGTTATTGCATGGACTGGTATCCGCCAAGAGCAGTAGCAGAGAAACAATTATTGAAGAGACGGACATAACAAACTCTACGGAAGGAGCAACATCATATGGAGAAAACAACTATGAGTGTGCAGGAATTATCTGCACAGATGGGAATCAGCCTGCCAAAGGCATATGAACTGGTAAAGACACCAGGATTTCCGACAATACGAATCGGATCAGATGAGTCTACTGGTACTCTTCATAATACAGATGGAGCTAAAACAGCACTGACAGCAGAAACGCTGACTTATGATGATGTGATTTCTTTATATTTTAGTGTTGATAAGGAATATAGAAGAAATGGCATCTGGCTTATGAATGATAAGACGGCACTTGCACTCAGAAAGCTGAAGGATATCGATGACAATTATTTGTGGAATCAGACAAATGATACAATTCTTGGAAAACAGGTTATTATTTCGGAATATATGCCGGCTATCGATATAGGTACTAAGCCGATTGCATTTGGTGACTTCTCATATTACTGGATTGTAGGAAGAAAGCCTGTGACGGTAAGAACATTGTTGGAAAAATTCGTATTATATGATCAGATTGGATATCTTGCATTTGAGTTCATTGAAGGAAAACTTGTAAGAAATGAAGCAATCAAGGTTATTCAGATGGCAGATGAAAGAAAGTAATCATAGATTGTTTGATTTTAATTCTATCATCTTGAATGGGATATATGCCCCTTGTATGGTATTTAGCTGTATGGGGGGTTAATACCCCGTTTAAATTCGCAGTTTTTGTGCGTGAATGGGCGGCACCGTTGCTCGGCATAAAAGGTGACAGAGATTTAGACCGCCCCTTGGGGCAAATATCACAGAATCAGAGTGAAAATGACAAAAAAGAAAAAATAGTACAAAGGAGTCAGCTGTGTGACCACCTTGTCGGAAGGAGAGATACTATGAATGCAGAAAGCAATGAAGCGCTTCCTGTTAGTGAGAAGTATATGCTCACCATCAAGGAGGCAGCAGCTTATTTTAATATTGGTATAAAGAAACTGAGAAGAATTGCAGAGGATAACCTCGGAACGGTGGCGGTGTACTGCGGAAACAGATTCTTGATCATCCGCCCGAAGTTTGAAGAATTTATCCTTAATTTTTCAGAAATATAGTTCATTTTATCTGCCAAAAGTAGTTGCTATTACAGGGCATAAGAGCGAACATAGGATGACCCAGAAAACCCTTGAAAACAGCCACTTTTGGCAGAAAGGAAAGTGATTTTATGGCAAGACCGAATTTAGCAGAAAAGGATATTTTGAATCCTTCGGAGGCAATTGAATATTTTGTTCTGAGCTGGAGAAAATTTCATGATTTATTGAATAATACGGATGGAGAAGGTTTTCTGGCATACTACGGAGAACGCAAGCTGATTCTCCGGGTTGCGTTTGAAAAATATCTACTGCACCATCCAGAGTTGAGGAGGCGAGGATAATGGCAAAGGCAGGAAGAGGACAGACAAGGCGGGATTCCAAGCGTAGAGTAT
>ERZ779895.1708-NODE-1708-length-22261-cov-13.073449_pt1 | contig 22261 bp, 23 predicted proteins | sample MGYA00511093_ERZ779895 | MGnify/ENA primary metagenome ERZ779895 (study PRJEB29588, sample SAMEA2142970) | human gut metagenome | biome: human gut; feature: human-associated habitat; material: faeces | place: Denmark | collected 2008/2010 ... | reverse complement strand
AGTCCGCTCATTGTCTGCGGCTTGTCGGACACACTCCGTGAGTGTCCAAACGTGGAAGAGACACAGAATTCGATGCAAACATTCAGCTGGAAGAAATGCTCACATTTTTCTCCAACGAATATAAAGTTTGCATAAATATTTTTTCCGTCTTCCCTCTCCTCTGCCGTGTGCTCTCAGTCATCACAGCAGAACAGATAGTAACCGGCGATCATGCATAATACCAGAAGAAGGAACCCAAAGAAACGGCTGTGGAGCACAAGCATCACCAGCATCCCCATGGAAAAGCAAAACAGTGCAAATCCCATCATCCGCTTCATAAGATCCCCCAAACAATCTGTCTCTTCATCATATGCATCTGCCGGAAGTTTCTCTACTGTTTTTTAGTTTTCTTCTTTGTTCACGGAATCCTTTAAGATGTCCTCCATCTCTTTGCCAGCCGCTTCTCTCGCCTTCGTCTCATCCTCGTCTGCAGCGGACGCTGTATCGGATGCGACCTGATTCCTGGAGGTAAATTTGTTCACAAAATCCGGCACCATATCCAGAATCTTTGTGACGCCGTCCTGGTTCTTGATGTTCACGAGCTTCGTGGTACCGTTCTGGATCACCAGCACAGCGCTCGGCATAATCTTGCCGCCCATACCGCCTGCTCCGTTGTTCTTCTTATCCTGTGAAAATGCTCCTGCGGCAACTCCGAATGATACATCCACGAGCGGAAGAATAATGGTATCCCCGATATGAATCGCATCACCCACCACCGTCTTCGTCGTAATAAAACTGTCCATTCCCTTAAACAGGGATTCTACTGTTGTGTGAAAACTGTTATCTGCCATAATGTTACCCCTTTCTTATCCTTTATCTGTGCATCAGCCATTTCAGCCAGATGCGGAACTCCTTTTTGCCAAGCAGCCGGACTGCCGATACTGCGATATGCAGTCCTCTTGCACGCCCTTTTATATCAAATGTGCCTGTTACATAGGTATTCTCCGCTTCAAAGTCCGGATATACCTGCACCTGATACCGATACAGAAACGGAAGCATACATAAGCCTCCGAGCACCTGCCCGGTCAGCGCCGGATCCCCCATGGAAAATGTCAGATCCGTCCGGATCCTTCGGAATTTAAAATGGGTCAGCAGGTATTTTAACTCTGTAAAAATGAGCGGCAGCGCCTCTCTGTGCCGCTCGTCCGTCAAAAACGTACGGACATCTTTTATTTTCTTAAGAGCCTCTTTTATGCCGGCACGAAGCTGCCGCAGTTTTCTGACGAGTCCTGCAAAGAATGCACGGATACGCTCCCATATCCGCCGAAACAGCCCGCCGCGCTGCTTTCTGCGCACAGCCGGATTCGCTTGTTCCAGTTCCTTATGCTCCGCAGGATCCGGCTCCTTCGCCCCGGCGCAGACTTTCTTCGCCTGCCTCTCGTCGAACCGTTCCGCCTCTCCCTGCTCTCCGTCTGTCAGAATGCCGCCTGTTTTCTGCTCCCCGTCTGTCAGGGGGACATCTGCCGCACTGCGCTCTTCGGGTTCTTCTGCACCGTCCTCCCGGTCATCCTCCCCGGGTTCTCCATCGTCCGGCTTTTTTCCTTTCCGGGTGATCCCAAAGATCCGCAGCTGTGAAGAAAACCCTTCCTCTTCGTACGCTGCCCTCCAGCTTACCGCATGCAAAAGCCATGTCACCGCAATCCGGACGGTCGTCTTCTCCCCGATGCTGCCGCTCACCTGATACCGCACCGGAACAAAAAGCACCACTGCCAAAATGAGCAGGATCAGTCCAAGCAGGATCAGCAGGATGATTCCAATTATTTTTAATATCAGCAATAGAACTGCCATTATCCCTCCCTGCCGCTCCGGTGCTCATCCAGATAACTGCGCACAAAAAACGCTCCTGTGTTCCGGTATACTTCATCCACAATCGACACCGCCACTTCCAGCGCCTCATCATAACTCCCGGCAAGTCCGGCAATCTTAAGGTCTTTCTTCGGATACCCTTTCTGCAAAAGTTCGGCAGCCGGGATAATATCCAGAAGATTTTTGTCATTCGACGCAGGCGCGATCACATAAATGCCGATCTGTCCCGCATTGTGGTTGATTTTCCACTTCACGCGCTTTGTCTTATGTACAATACTTTCCCCTACATATAACTCGTCATACCATGTCATGCATGCTCTCCATATCACACTGCTCTAAAAGTATTTGTGATTTCCCCACAAATTACTCTTCTTAAGCTCCAGATATTCATTGTAAGCTTTCTCCAGAATCTGTTTTTCGTTCGGAAACTTCAAGAGATGATACGCTTCGTGATACTTATAATATCCGGAATCAACAAAATATTCTTCCCGCTGCGGCTTGCTGTAATAACTGTCTGCCATCATAAGATACCAGTGGACGTCCTTCTCCACCGTGTCCTCCGGTACCGTAAAGGAATACTGGCTCTTGCCGACATATTTGATAATTGCCGCCTTCACCCCGGTCTCCTCCAACACCTCACGCGTTGCCGTATCCGGATACTCCTCCCCGGCTTCCACCGTCCCCTTGGGCAGAACCCAGCCTTCATACTTGTTCTTATAATTCTTGTATAAAAGCAATATCTTACCACGGAATATTACCACACCGCCACAGCTTGTTGCCTCTATCATTGCAATACCTCCCGATGTGGTCTTTTCATAATTATATCCAGTATAATACTTTTTCAGACTTCACGCAACCTCGTATGCGCTTAGTTTTCCCATGTATAATACGCATCAAAGATCTGTTTTGCAATCGGGACCGCATACTCGCTTCCCACGCCGGAATTCTCCACGATCACCGCCACCGCGATGTCCGGTTCCTCCCCGTTATGCGCATATCCCACAAACCAGGAATGTGTGGCGTCCGAGCTGGATGAGAACTCCGCCGAACCCGTCTTTCCGGCTGCCTCATAGCTGTCGCTCCTTAACTTGGTCGCTGTTCCTTCCTCCACAACATAGCGCATATATTCCTGCAAAACGGACGCATCGCTCTCCGAGAGCAGTGTTTTGTACTCCGCAGGCTCATACTGCTCCACAACCTCGCCCTCCGCATCCGTGATGCGGTCAATCACATACGGCTTCATCAGCACACCGTCGTTGGCGATCGCAGAAGCGATTAACGCCATGTGAAACGGTGTCACAAGCGTCTTACCCTGTCCGATGGACGTCTCCATCACCGCTGAATCGCTGTCTCCCGGCTCCAGCACAAAGCTGCTCTTCGACGACTCGAAATCCGTCGGAAGCGCGGTATTGAACAGCATCTGGTCACAGAGATCATCAAACTGTTCCAGATCCAGTGTGAGTCCTAAGGACGCATAGGAGGAGTTACACGAATTTGCGAAGGAGGTCTTTAAATCCTCCGATCCGTGCCGCTTATTGTTATGGCAGTGGATGGTCTTTGTGCCCACGGTATACTCGCCGCTGCAGTCAAAATGATAGTCCGCATAGTCCGCATTCTCATGAATGTACTCGAGCGTGGTAAAGATCTTAAACGTCGATCCCGGCGGATACAGCCCCTGGGTGGCACGGTTTAGAAGAACCGAGCTGTCACTGTCGTCCGACACAAAGGTATCCCAGTCATCCGCGATCGTGTTCGGATCGAAATCCGGCTTTGACACCATGGCAAGGATACTGCCTGTCTCCGGCTCCATCACAACGACCGCCCCGTCATAGCTTCCCAGTGCATCGTACGCCTGAAGCTGCAGATCATAATTCAACGTCGTTGTGACACTGTCCCCCGGATTTTTCTCTCCCTTGATCTCACTGACCGCCTTCTCCATATACAGAATGTTGGAGCGCAGCAGATTGAAATTCGCCATCGCCTCAATGCCGGAAGTACCGTGTGTGGAATATCCGACAACATGCGCAAAGATCCTGCCCGCCGGATACTTTCTCGTCTCATTTCCCTCTGCATCCGTAACCGTCTCCGCCAGTGTGATTCCGTCGGCGGAATAGATACTGCCGCGCACGACGCTGCGCGTAAAGAGCTCCTGCCGTTTGTTGTACGGATTATTGATAAACTGTTCGCTCTCCACCTGCTCAAAATACACAAAATAGCCCATCAGGCACAGAAACAACCCCAGAAAAGAGTAGGTTACTACCGCAAATTCCCGGTTTTTTGTATTCTTTTTTTTCTTTCCGTTTTTATGAAAAAGTTTCCACATCTTCGTCAAATCCTGTTTTTCTTCGTCTTGGCGGTGCTGCATTTTTTCTTTCATTTGCTGCCCCCTCATCCTGCCGTCTGATGTATAAGCCCTGCACAACGGCAAACATGATCATCGTTGAAAATAGCGAGCTTCCTCCGTAGCTGACAAGCGGAAGCGTGACTCCTGTCGACGGAATAAATTTTGTGACTCCCCCGACGGTGAGGAACACCTGAAATCCGTATACGGTTCCCAGTCCCAGCGCAATCAGCTTGTAAAACTGCTCCTTCATCTGCATCGCCACGTTAAAAAACATCAAAAAGCAGCTGATGCACACCATCAAAAGACAGATTGCAAAAATGCCGCCCATCTCCTCCGCAATGGCGGAAAAGATAAAGTCCTGCTCGACCACCGGAATCTTTTCCGGCATCCCCTGGTATAGTCCCATTCCAAACCAGCCGCCGGTACCGATGGCGAACAGGGACTGGCAGATCTGGTAGCCCTCATTCTCAATTCTTGAGAGCGGATCCTGCCATGCCAGGACACGCACGCGCACGTGGGAAAACAGCTGATATGCCACCACTGCGGCAATACATCCGGTCAGAAGTCCTCCCGCAAAATAGAACAGCTTTCTGGTCGCCACATAGAGCATCACCAGGTAGGTCACAAAGAAGATCAGTGCTCCTCCCAGATCTCTTGATAACACCAGAATCAGGACATGCACCGCTGCCAGCACCGTCGCGATGCACACGTGCTTCAAATCCGTATTCTCGTAAAGCATACATGCCACAAAAAATACAAATATGATCTTGACAAATTCACTCGGCTGAACCGATATTCCGGCAATCGAGATTGATATTTTCGCACCGCTGCTCGTGATTCCGAACGCCAGAACCGCCAGAAGACCGATGATCCCGGCAGCTGCGTAAAGCCACGGCATTTTCCGCAAAAAGCGCACTTTCTGAATCAGCACCGGTATAATGAGCGAACACACCATCGCCCCCACCGCAATGGCAAACTGCCGGATCGCCTTGTCAAAGGAAAGCCTTGTAATCATAATAAACCCGATCATTAACAGCATGCACATATTGTTGATCAAAAGCCCGGAAGCCCTTCCGTACACCAGGCGGTAACTGGAAATTGTGACGGCAATAAACGCCGCCTGCACCACATAGAACAAAATCATGCGGATATCGTCCGTCACCGCGTAGATTGCCAGAAACGCATCCAGATGAATGAGATACATCAGGCACATCTGACGCTTAAATATCTTCGCCCTTTTCTCCGGGGTAAGCTTCCCGCGGAATGAGGAAAAACACTCGTACGTATAGAACGCGAACAAAAGTGTCATGAGATATTTTGATAATTCTACAATCAAATCTGTCATTGGTTATTCGACCCCTCGTTTATAATGTCCCCTCGTGTAGCCGTCGGGAAACAGTTCCTTTACGCTGTGTTTTCCGGAAAGGAACGTCCGCTCAAAAAGATCCAGTATGAAAGCCGCCTGCTCTTCCTCCTCAATCGTAAACGATATCCGGTATGCGGCAATTCCCATGCGTAAAAAATCCGCGCGTTCGTCAAAAAGCATGAGCGGCGTGGTATTATAGATCGTATTATAACACTCCGTGCAGTTATTTTTGACCGGGAAATATTTTCCATACCGATCCTTCAGATATAAGATTCCGCGCTTCCTATCACACTTCTCCGTGTTCGCATGCACGCACTGCGCGGATGTCATCAGTGGAAGATAACCGTACACCATCGCCTCGCTGTGATGATTGTCTCTCGCAAACAGTTCGCTCCGGTTGAGTTCAAGCGGTACGGTATCGCGCTCTGGCGCAAGCTGCAAAAACACATCCCGCGCTGCACTGTTCCAGCTATAGAGACTGTGATCTAAAATTAACGGCGTCTCCGCACCCAGCTCCTGCCGCACAAATGCGGCGGCATCGTAACTTTTTGCCACAAATCCGTCCAGCGGCAATGCCTTTAAGTGCTCTATATTCTCCCTGTAAAATGCTGCCGTTCTGCTGCGAAATACCGCCGGCAGAATATAATAGAATTTCTTTCCCGCCAGGTGTGCCTCTCCTGCATCTTTTAAAAGTGCCGTCCATAATTCATCCCTGGTATAGCAGCTGCTGTCCGCATAAATCCCATGTACAAAGGAAGAACGAAGCACCACCGGCAGCAGACACCGGTTCTCCAACGAAACGATGACCGCTTTACCGGCATCCTCTGCTTCTCTTCGCTCCTCCTGCCGCGTCCTTTTGTCCGCGCCACAGCCTAACTTCTCCGCCTCCGGGGACGCTGCCCCATCCCTGCGGTATCCCTGCAGAAGCTTCTCCTCCAGTGCAAGAAGTGCCTCCCTACGCAGCGCGTTTAGTGCCTGCACCGGCAGAAAAACATCCTCGTCCATCTCAATGGCCAGCTGTTCAAATGCAAACGGTGTATTTCCTGTTTTTCTCATACAGACGTCCACCCTGTCACGCGAGAGCGGCTGTTTCTGCGCCTGCAATACCTGCTCCCCCTCACACGTAATCTCACATTCTTCACATTGCAGTTTCAGTGTAGCAGATAAATCTTTTTTTAATCTTAAGAATCCATTGATTTTTTCTTTGATTTCCTGCTCCGGCCGCACTTTGATATAGTGTTCCCGCACCGTCTTCTGCAGTGCCTCGTCTGTCTTCGCATGTCCCGGGGAATCAAAGGTAATCATCTCCCTGCCGTTTCTCCGGAAATAGTACCCGTCGGTAAAACCGCTGCGGTTGCCGAGTGCCAGCAGCTTTCTGTGATCTTCCGCCATTACCGCGTAAGCCTTCTTCGCCCGCCGGCGCGCCTCATCCTCGCTGCAGCCGCCCGCTCTCTCCTCATTCAGCCGGTCCAGATAACGGTCCATATACTGCCGGTAAACGGATACAACGCCTGCCGCATACTCCGCCTGCTTCATCCGTCCCTCAATCTTAAAGGAGAATATGCCGCTCTCTGCAAGTGCGGGAATGGCATCAATCGTACACAGATCCTTCGGGCTTAACACGTAATTGCCGCACGCGATACGGGATTTCTGATCCTTTTTGTAGACCTCATAGGGAAGCCGGCACGGCTGTGCACAGCGCCCACGGTTGCCGCTTCTGCCGCCCAGCATACTGCTGAGCAGACATTGCCCGGAATAACAGTAACACAGTGCACCGTGCACAAAACTCTCGATCTCGATTCCCACCTTGTCATGGATTTCTCTTATCTCGGCAAACGACATCTCCCGCGCCATGACCACCCGGCTCGCACCGAGCTGCTTCATGTACGCCGCACCCGCCGCGCCGGTCACAGTCATCTGCGTGCTGGTGTGAATATCCATCCTAGGGAACATGCTTCGTATCCTTGCAAACGCCCCCATATCCTGCACGATCACCGCATCGAGCCCCTGCTCGTAATACGGCAGCAGATACTCATAGAGTCCCTGTTCCAGTTCCTCCTCCTTGAACAGGGTGTTCACCGTCAGATACACCTGTCTGCCATGGATATGTGCATAGTCGATGGCACGCAGCAATTCTTCCTCATTAAAATTATTCGCATATGCGCGGGCTCCAAAATGGCTGCCGCCCAGATATACCGCGTCCGCCCCCGCCCGTATGACCGCCTCAAACGTCTCGTATGATCCCGCCGGAGCCAGCAGCTCCAATTCTCTTTTCTGCATCATTTTTCTTACCTGTTATATGAAAATAAGGGACGAAAGCAAATCTCTTACGTCCCCGTATTGTCTATTCTTCTGTTTTATCTTTTTCCGTTACTTTGCCGAGCAGCGCATCCTCGAGACTCGCCTCCAGCTTAGCCTTGTTGATTAAAAGCTCCTTGTTCTGCTCCTCGAGCTCTTTTCTGGCTTTCTCGTCGCTCTCTGCCTTGATCTGATTGGAAATAAGATCATGTTTGAGATCGTAGATTTCCTTTTCCTTCTGCTCGATCTCACGCTCAAGCTTCTCCACCTGTGTCTTCGCCTTAAAGTAATCATCCGCGATATTTAACTGCAACAGCGTCGCCTTCATGTCGCCGGATAGATGTCTTAACTCTTCCATGCCCTGAAACTCGCCCAGCTTATTGTTGATATAGGTGGCAACCTTCTGTAGGTACTCCTCGCCCTCATAACCGCTCAGTGTGTATACCTTTCCACCGATGATCACTTCGGCGCTTGTCTTCTCTGCCATACCATTTCCTCCAAACTCGGGTATCCGCTACAATATATAGTATATTATACTGACATATTTAAGGAAAAGCAACTATTTCTATACGGAATGTTCGATTCCCAGATGCTGGTATGCCAGCTCTGTCACCACCCGTCCCTTCGGCGTGCGGTTAATCAGCCCGTTCTTTACCAGATACGGTTCATATACGTCCTCGATGGTTCCGGCATCCTCACCGATTGCTGCCGCCAGCGTGTCCAGCCCGACCGGTCCGCCCGCAAATTTTCCGATCATCGTCATCAAAATGTTCCTGTCATTCTGATCGAGCCCCATCTTGTCAACCTCCAGCAGATCCAGTGCAAAGGACGCTACCTCCTTTGAAATCCGGCCGTCGTATTTTACCTGCGCGAAATCGCGCACGCGCTTTAACAGCCGGTTCGCCAGACGCGGGGTTCCGCGCGAGCGTCTCGCCATCTCGTAAGCACCCTCCTCATCGATCTCCACCCCAAGTGTCAATGCCGAATGCAGGATGATCGTTTTTAACTCCTCCACCGTGTAGAACTCCAGATGATGCACCACGCCAAAACGGTCTCTTAACGGTGCCGACAAAAGTCCCGCGCGCGTGGTCGCTCCCACCAGGGTAAACTTCGGCAGATCCAGACGGATGGAGCGCGCTGTGGCTCCCTTGCCAAGCATGATATCAATGGCATAATCCTCCATTGCCGGGTACAGCACCTCCTCCACCTGGCGGTTCAGCCGGTGGATCTCGTCGACAAAGAGGACATCTCCCTCCTGCAGATTGCTTAGGATCGCTGCCATTTCCCCCGGTTTTCCGATGGCAGGTCCCGAAGTGACCTTCATATGTGTTCCCATCTCATTGGCAATGATTCCGGCGAGCGTGGTCTTTCCAAGTCCGGGCGGTCCGTAGAACAGCACATGGTCGAGGGATTCCCCCCTCGCCTTTGCCGCCTCGATATATATTTTTAAATTTTCCTTTGCCTTCTGCTGTCCGATATAATCGTCCAGCGTCTGCGGCCGGAGACTTTTCTCGATCTTAAGATCTTCCTCCTGCACCTGCGTGGATATGACCCGCTTCTCCATGTCCCAGCTTTCCTTTCTTCCGCCTTGCCGCTTCCCTTACTACAGGAATGCCATATTCTTAAGCGCGGCTTTTAACAGTGTTTCCACATCCATATCATCCGTGATCTCAATGCCGTTTAACGCCTTTAACGCTTCCGAAGAGGCATAGCCGAGCGCCACAAGCGCCTGCACCGCCTCATTCTTCACACCGCTGCTTCCGTTCTCGTTCTGTCTGCTCACATGCTCGGATTTGAGTTCAAACGCCTCCTCAAGCGACAGCTTGTCCTTCAGTTCTAAAATCACACGCTGTGCCGTCTTTGCACCGATTCCGGGCGCTTTAGCGATCGCCTTCGCGTCATCGCCAAGCACCGCAAACCGCAGATCATCGGTTGTCATCACAGACAGCACCGCCAGCGCCCCCTTCGGGCCGATACCGTTGACGCCGATTAACAGCTTGAAGACACGCAGATCATCCTTCGTCAAAAACCCGTACAGAATCATCGCATCTTCGCGCACATTCAGATACGTATAGAGCTTGACTTCCTCTCCCACAGCCGGAAGATAGTCAAACGTCTGCCCGGTCGTATAGATCCGGTATCCGATTCCGCCTGCCTCCACAACCACGCTCTCTTCTTCCACATCCGCAAGGACGCCTTTTATATATGCGTACACACGTATTTCCTCCTTATCGTTTCAGCCGTCCGCCAATCCTTAGTATGATCTCCTGGGCTGCCACACCGATCAGCAGTCCCGTAACGATGCCTGCCACGAAAAGCACCGGCAGATAGTAAAAAATGTTGATATTCTCCACCACAAACGCCGCCACGGCAATCTGACCGATGTTATGCGACATTCCGCCCGCGACACTGACCGGCAGCACACCGAGCTTTCCGGTCCGTTTCAAAAGATACATCACCAGAAAGCTGAACATTCCGCCGGCAAGGCTGTATAAGATACTGAACAGATTGCCGAACAGAAAACCCGCCAGTACAATCCGGAGCATCGAGATGGCAAACGCCTCCTTAGTGCCGACACAGTACAGCATCAGTACCACCACAATATTGGTGAGCCCCAGCTTTACCCCCGGTATTCCGAAATAAAACGGGATCAGGGATTCCACATAGCTGCAGATTAAGGCAAGCGCAAGAAAAACTCCGAGATACGCCACCTTATCTCGCAATGGAGTCGAATCCGTTTTCTTCACTTCCCGTCACCTCCACAACCACTTTGTTCGGCAGACAGACAATCATCTCATGATTCTTAGAGATTGCCTTCTGATGAACACACAGCTTGTCCGGGCAGTCCGCCTCCGTCATGTCCGCCCTGCCATCGCGGATTGTCAGGACATTCGTTGTCACGCCGTCCTGCACAATCGGTATCTCCTGCTCCTCCCCGAGCGCATAGGTCCCGTACACACTGCCGTCCACGGTGACGCGCACACAGGCACCCGCATCCGCGCGCGTTCCCGTCCGCTCATAGACCACAAGAAATACCGTAACCACGGCAAGCAGTATTGCAAGAAAAATCACATCGTTTCTGCTGATTCGCTTTTTCATACCGTCTGACCTTTTCCGTCTGCCCGCTCGCCAAGGTAATAAAAGCCCCGGCACTCGGTCAGCTTTACATCCAGAATCTTTCCGATCATGTCCGCTGTCCCCGGCAGATGTACCACCGAGTTATTGCTGAGTCTTCCCGTCACAAGCGAAGCATCCTGCTCGTTTTGCTCCTCAATCAGCACCGGCAGCGTCTGTCCGGTCAGCGCCCCCGCTTTTTCTGCGGAGATCTTCTGCACTTCCTTAAGCAGGCGGTCAAAACGCGCCTTGATCACATCCTCCGGCACCTGCTCTTCCATGGATGCCGCCGGTGTCCCGGTACGTTTGGAATAGATAAACGTGAACGCGCTGTCATAACGCACTTTTCGCACCACGTCCATCGTCTCCTCGAAGTCCTCCTCCGTCTCCCCCGGGAATCCCACGATAATATCCGTCGTCAGCGCAATGTCCGGCACTGCCGCGCGGATCTTGTCCACCAGTTCCAGATAATGTTCCTTATCATATCTGCGGTTCATGATCTTTAAGATCCGGCTGCTCCCGGACTGTAATGGCAGGTGCAGATGTTTGCAGATCTTTTTGGATCGTCCCATCACCTCGATCAGCTCGTCCGAGAGATCCTTCGGGTGGGAGGTCATAAAACGGATACGCTCTAACCCCTCAATCTTCTCCACTTCCTCTAAAAGCTGCGCAAACGTCACCGGCTCCTTCAGATTCTTGCCGTAGGAATTGACATTCTGTCCGAGCAGCATGACCTCGACAACGCCGTCCGCCACGAGCTGTTCGATCTCACGGATGATCTCTTTCGGCTCCCTGCTGCGCTCCCTTCCGCGCACATACGGCACGATACAGTAGCTGCAGAAATTATTGCATCCGAACATGATATTGACGCCGGATTTAAACGAATACTTCCGCTCTACCGGGAGATCCTCCACAATCTGGTCCGTGTCCTTCCAGATATCAATCGTCATGGAATCCGATTCCATCGCCGTCACGATCAGCTCTGCAAATTTGTAGATATTATGTGTTCCGAAGATCAGATCCACAAAGCGGTAGCTTTCTTTTAATTTTTCAACAACTACCGTCTCCTGCATCATGCAGCCGCAGAGTCCGATCAGCATATGTGGATTTTTCTTTTTATAATTCTGGAGTACCCCGAGTCTTCCGTAGACTTTGTTATTTGCATTTTCACGCACCGTGCAGGTATTGTAAATAACAAAATCCGCTTCCTCCGTATCCGTCTCCACATAACCGATGCGCTCTAAGATACCGACAAGCTTCTCAGAATCGCGCGCGTTCATCTGGCACCCCATGTTTACCGTACACGCATATAACGGGCGTCCTAATTCTTCCGACCTCTTTTTCACATATTCCCGGCACTTTTTAATAAAATAATATTGCCGCTGCGGTTCCTGTTCCGGCGGCGATTGCGTCAGATCCTGCGCTTCGATTTCTTTTTCTATATCTTTATTATATCCCATATTTGATCCTTTCTTTCCTGAACATACCCGACTATTATAGCATAACATCAGGCAAAAAGCGACCGTTTTTTAACAGCCGCTTTTGTCCGTGACATATTATATTCTTTTCGACCAAAAGGAAGTATTATTGATAATTACACGCCCGCGCCTTTTTGCGGACTGGATCCCCCTTTCCTCTTAATTTGCTACGTTCCGGGAACCGTTACGCCGTCTTTTTTAAATAGCCGCTGTGAGAAAATCCCGTATACTGTACGCCGTTCATGGTAAACTGAATGTATAACCACTTCGCGCCGCCGGACACGTTATAATTTCCATAACAGCGAACCGCCGTTCCCGCCGGAATCAGGCACAACGCTTTTTTATTAGTTCCCGCGTCATTCCTGCAGTACAGATCCGCCGTTGTGACGTATGTCCCCGCGATCGCGGCGTCATACCCGCGCGCGTAACACGTCGCCGTCACTGACCGGGCGATCGGCTGATTCTGATTGACGGAATTGTCGTTTTCTGCCTTTGCGGCTCCACCGTTTAAAATACGGTTGACTTCCGTCTGTACGGCGTCATAGTTATAGCCGGACGCTTCCAGACTGTTCTTCCGGTCTGCGCCGTTTCCCCATTCTCCCGCGATAACCTCATGCGCGACTTCTGAAACGCTTTTCCCGCCTACCTTGTCAGGCACGGCGACACTTTCATCGTCGTACTTCGGCGTGATGAACCCGCGTATATAACGCCCGTTTAATGAAATCGTGCGCTTTTTGACGGCGTTCCCGTAATTTCCTTCGGTAACGACCATATAGCCGGAATCCTGATTGACGTATGTAACCGTCCCGACGTGATCCGGCGTCCCGGTATTGTCCCCGGCTCCGCTGTCGTCCCAATCATATAAAACCGCGTCGCCCGGTTTTGAGACGTGGGCGTCGTTCTCCTGCCACACGCCCATTTTTTTTGCTGCTTCGATCAAATAAAAGCAACTGATTTCGATCGGCATGATTGCAAGGTACTTCAGGGCGACCGCCAACGCCGACCATGTACACGCGCACCACGCCCACCCGTACAACATTCTTGTTTTTCTCGGAAGCTGATCCGCCGGAAGCGTGTTGTACGTGTCGATGATCGTTTTATAGGAACCGTCTGATTCCTTTTTTCCTACCCAACTATTCACAAGATCGACAACTTTCTGTCTGCTATACACATTACTATCCCCTTTCTTGTATTCGTTCAGACGCTTGTCCCATTCTGTCAGGTTGTGCGCCCGGACGACATTCATATTATTTTCGACGTATTCGGATGACGTGGCGTATTTTGCCGCCTTGATCTCCGTCAGGTACGCTTCGGGCGTGTTCTGCTCCCGGATCGCCTTGTATCTGGACAGTTCCAGAAAATCGTAATATCCCGCAACGCCGGATTCCATGTCGGCATATACACGGAAATTATCGGAAATCTGCGTCAGCGTCCCCGGCGTGTATTCCTCATTCGTCTGCATATTCACGGACGCGCCCGTCCACTTTGAACCGCATTTTAAACCGAAATAATTGTGAAATTTCGCCGCAAGTACACTTGTTCCATATCCTGATTCCAGACACGCCTGCGCGATTGCGGCAGACACGCACTTGTACCCGCGCGCCGCCGCATACTTTACGATCAGCGGCGCGATCTGTTCGATAAACGCCGCCTGCTCTGCTTTTGCTGCCATGCTTTACACTTCACTTTCTTCGTCTGTGATTTCTGCCGAAGTATTGACGGACGTTTCGATATTCGCCGAATCCGTCAGCCCCTCCCCGATGATGTACGCCACGACGGACGCGCCTGCCATGATGATCGCCGCTACCTGTGTAGCCGTGTTTTCCGTTCCGCCTGTTGCAAGGATCATCATGGAAACGAACGATCCGACCGCCGTCCATAACTTTCTACTTGTCAATTTCCTTTTCCAGTTGATTTCTTTCATTTTGTTTTTCCTCCTGTTTTTTAGTGTAATATTCCCGCCGCGATTGCTGCGCCGATCGCGCCCGCAACTGCCCCGATGATTCCGCCGATCAGCGTTTCCCACCTCTTGCCCGGCTTCGATTCAATTCCTTCGAGCCGTTCGCCCTGCTTTGAAATCTCCTGCGTCATCTGCTGAATGGAACCCGCGATTTTTTCAATCTGTAACGCAAGTTTATTAAATTCCTTTACAGATTCTTCGACGATCCCGATCCGCTTGTTCTGCCGATCATTTTCGTCGTTGATCCTTTGATGTTCGGATTCCATGCGGCGGGAAAACTCGTTGTGTTCCTCTCTTGTGATGTACTCCTGATCCATATAGTGACACCCCCTTTCCGTTCCGGTTGCCCTTTATGCGCCCATGATACAAAACAAAACCCCGACGAAGTGACTAAATTCGCCACCCCGCCGGGGATGTTCAGAAAAAGATCCGGAAGCCGGATCCGCTTCCGGCATATTACGCGGCGTCCTCTGCCGCCTGTTCGTCCAGAATTTCCGCCACGATTTCCCGCAAATTATACATTTTCGGGATCTGATCGCGCGTATATGTCCCGTTCTGAACTAATTTAACCCATACTTTCACAAGCCCGCTGTCTTTGTTGAATGTCATTTCCTGCGCCCCCTCTCTACATCATAAGCCCCGAAACGATGATCGTCAGTTCTGCGACAGACTGTTCCGCCGCCTGAAGCTGTGACCTTAAATTCCGGTTTTCGATCTCCTGCTGTGTCATTTCCCGGAACGCGAACCGCGTTCCCTCGTCCCACGGGTACGAACAGATCAGCTTCATGTCGTAGTATACAGTTCCGTTGATTGTGACTTCCGACAGATTTTCTTCCGTGAACGTCCCGTCAGGAACGGGCGTCCCGCTTTCATACGTCGTCCCGTTTAAGATCGCGTCTAACTCTGTGCCGTCTTTCAGCCGGATCAATGCGTTCGGGAAAGTCGTACTGTTTGTATTCTCCGCGATAGTTTTTGTGTTTTTTACCATTGTTGCCGCTCCTTTCTTTTCTGATTTCTTCCGAAAACAGTTCTTGAAAAAGTTTATCCATGTTCCGCGCTGTGCGGTATGAATCAAAATGTTTTATATGCCCTTTCCATGAATTATAGGCTTGTTTGACGTCGGCGAATGTGACCGCGCCTTCGTCCAGTTTCCGGCGCAGGGCTTTTAATTTGCGCCGCTCTCTTGTGATCGTCCCGCGATCCGGGCGCATGACAACGCGCCCCGTTTCTGTCAAGTGCGTTTTTGCTTTTAAGAACTTAAATTCTTCTGACAGGCGGACGATCCGCGTCTTTTTCTCGTTTAATTCGATCCCCATGTCAGCGTACATTTTCCGAATCTGGTTCAAACATTCAACCAGATATTCCCGGCTTTCATGTATCAGATAAAAGTCGTCCATATAACGCCCGTAACCCTTGATCTTTAGTTGCTCTTTGATGTAATGATCGATCCGGTTCGGATGAAATACGGCGGTCATCTGCGAAACCTGTGATCCCAACCCCAACGAACGGACGCCGAAGGCGTCGATGAAATCCATTATTAGATCCACGATGTCCGGATCATATCCGAATATTTTCAGATATTCCCGGAATACGACGTCGTGATTGACGGAATCGAAATAGGAATGTAAATCGCACATGAGAATATAGCCGTCATTCGAGCCATGCGCCCGATAATATTTCCATAAATGGACTTTAAGCCGTTTCAATGCGAAGTGCGTTCCCCGGTCTTTTAAGGACGCTGCGTTGTCATAGATCAGCTTCGGGCGCAATGTCGGGACTAAAACAACGTCGTTTAATGCCCTGTGGACAACGCGTTCGTTTATGTGGATCGACCGGATTTCCCGCCGTTTTCCCCGTTCGCAAACGGTAAACTGGACGAACCCGTCCGACATTCTGTCCCCGCTTTCTAATCTTTCTTTTGTAATCCTGATCCGCTCTATCCTGTCTAAATAATACGCCTGTGTAGAATATTTCCACATAACGCCCTTCATACATTCTTTTGCGGCGTCCATAAGGACGTTCGGATCACATAATTCTTTGTATGTTGGTAAATTCTCCATAGTCTCCACAATACGCCCGCTGATAGTCCGACGAAGTGTGAATCTTAAAAGCACTCCCGGACGTCAGGCGACAAATTTCAGCGGTTCCCCGCTGCGGTCATGCGTTCCTGTCGTTCTGTCAGGCGGATCCCATTTGCCCGCCCTGTTGACGACATCGGGGCGACGCCGCCAGTGTTGGACGCTCCGTTGTTGTTGCTGTTGCCGTTGTTGTTGAAATTGCAAAAGTTCGACGTGTTCGCCGACGACGGATCGGCAGTCCAGTACCACATACGCGCGGCTTGTGCAACGCATAACCGAATTTATTTTATTGTTTCTTTGCTTTACGGCTTTTTCTCGCCTTTTCTTTTTCCAGACGCGCCGCCTTTTTCTCCGGGTGGATAAATTCGTCGTAATCTCTGATCGTTGACTTTTTCCACCGATACAAATAATTCTTCGTGATTTCCAGTTGTTCCGAATATTCCATATAACGCGACAAGTCTATATTGAAAAATTCTTCAATGAACAAAACTTCCTGCCGGATCCTCGCAATGTCGCCGATTGCGTCGTCCTCTAACAGAATCCGTTTTCTAAATTCGTCCCCTGTTCGACACTGAATTTCGTTAGCTGCCGCTATGTTTGAAACCAGATCCGAAGAATAACGGAACAAATTATTTCTGACCTTTTCAATGATCCATTCGGGATATTCTGTCAGAAGCCGCGCCTTTTCGACCTCGTTTTGATAGGCGTCAATCTTTGCGATCAGGCTTTTTAGTTCCGGGTATCTCTCCCGGACTTGCCGCCCGATGATCGCGTCGTACTTCGTCCGTTTCAATCCGAAATTTCGCATTATCATTTGTGTGATGATGTGTCGTAATTTAACGGCTTCTGTGAAAGCGTCAAGTTTCGACGCCGTTTGTTTCCATGACGGGACAGACATTTTTTGTTCCTCTTTCCTGCTTTTTATGTATGTTTCCGGGTATATGCGCCGCCGCTGCCGGGCGGCGCGATTGCCTGATTATCTGTCTTACGACAGAACGATCAGCGGGGCGACGCCGCCAGTGTTGGACGCTCCGGTGATGCCGCTGTCGCCGCCGATGTAGAAAATGCAAAAGTCCGACGTGTCCGCCGACGACGGATCGGCAGTCCAGTACCACATACGCGCGGCTTTTTTCTTGTTGAACCCCGCGCCCTTTAAAATGTGGGCGTTTCCGCCGACAAACAACGGAAGCTGATTGAATGCCCCGCCGTCGTAATAATCCGACCAACCATGAAACCCGACAAGTTCAGGATTTCCCGGAAGGAAAATCCGGCGCGACGCCCACGCCCAAGTTGCTTTATTATTTTCAAGTCGTCGAATCGACGTCATATAGCCCTGCAGCTTCGACGTGAATTTGTTCGCTTCCGTTTCCAAATTCGCGGGCATGAGGGACGCCGCATATCCTCCGGCGTTCGTGTTTGTTGTGTTGTATTGATAATATGTTTCCAGACAGTCGCGCGGGGACACGACAATGTGCGGTTTGTTTAACTCCGTATCTCCGCAGTGCAAATAGCTGTTCTTTCCTGTTACCTCGAACATGATCTTTTCCCCTGCCGTGTTGGTTTCGACGAAATAGTCGCCGATTGCGAATTTGTCCCATTTCCCCGCCTTGACAAGCGTCATCAGATCGTCAACGTTCCATTCCGCGCCATAATATCCGTACGACGCCATTTGTTCACGTTTCAAAATCTCATAGTCCGCCGCTAATGCCCCGTGATCGGAAACGACCTGAAGGATCTGTTCGTTCATCGTATAGGCAAGCAAACCGGAAATCACTTCCGCTTTCAGTTTTTTTGTTGTTTCGTCCTCCGGGTTTTCCGGATCGAAACTTTCTGCCGGGAATGACTGAATGATCGACGCCTGAAGGATATAGGTTTCAATTTTTTCGATTGCGTCCTGCTGCCATTTGTTGATCTTTCCGGCGATCACTTTCAGCGTATCGTCCGGCGAAATCTGCGGGAATTTCCCTGTCTGCTCCACGACATCCGGCGTCATAATGTCGTTGCATAACCTTTCAAACGTCGCCTTTTTCGTCCCGTCAGCCTGTTCGACCGCCAGAAGATCCGTTTTGTTTAACCCAACCGCCGCCGTCAGATCAGTAAATTTTTTCTGTGCCATGTTCTTTTAACTCCTTTCATTTTTGCTTTATGCTAAACAGTTGCACGTTTCTGACGTTTTGATCGTCCAAAATGCAAGCAACTGATCGCCGTCTGACGTTATCAGTTCGTCGCCGTCCGATGTTACCAGATTCGCCGGGATAGCGCCGGAATAGATAATGTTCTGCAGGAACTCTATTTCATTTTGCAAGGCTCCCGCCGGATCCGTCCCGAATATGCCCTTGATCGTGTCGAACCACTCCTGAAAATCGTTCGTCCATGCGCCCGTATTATTTGCATACCAGTTATTAAACGCGGCTTCCTGATTTTGCCGCCACTGTGCAAACGCGGACTGCTGCCCGCCGCTCCATTCCTCGAAATCCGTTTCCTGCTGCCCGATCCATTCTTCATAAGCGGCTTTTTGCTGATCGGCGTATGTATTGAACGCCTGAATCATCAGATCGTAGGCTTCCTGCGCCTGATCTTTAAACGCCTGAATGTTTCCGATGTATTCCTGATACTGATCGGAAACATTCTTTTTATATGCCGTGAAATAGGCGTCAAACTGCGCCTGAATCTGCGTGAAATCAATTTCTTTCACGGTTGCCGCTACCCAACCGCAGACGGCGGCGTTCATGCGTGTGTCCGTGATCTCCGCCTGTGTGATCTTAACGGTTCCGGCGGCGATATAGATTTCCGCCAGTTTCAGATCATAGATTGCCCCGTCCCGCGTCGGTTCCGGTGCGACCGGGGACTTCGCGTTCCCGCCCTTTTCAATCGTCAGAAAGATCCGGCGTTCCGTGTCGTTACGGCGCAGGATCACGCTGTCGATCCGGTCAAGCGTGCCGGACGCCGTTTCCAAGTCAAGCGTCGTCGGCGTCAGGAAATGTCTGTGTTTTCCGTTTATGTAGCCGTACCCCGCCGCGACCGTCACGGACATATCGTCGTTCGCTGTGACTTGCATTTGCCCGTTAAATACGCCGTTGCAGAAAAACGGGCGCAGCCAGTCCGCCATTGATTCCGCGTCATAATACCGATCGGAATTTGAGTTCCAAAAATAATCATAACTTCGTTCTTTTGCCATGCGCTTTTTTCTCTCCTTTCCCTATTCGTCCCACTTGATTTTTTCAGGCAGCGGATCCCCGAATGTGGGAACGACAGTCATTCCGCCGTATTCGTAAACTTCAGATAATTCCGTGATCCTCTGATTCATGTACAGATTCCATTTTTTCTTTCTTACTGTCACAATGTCCCCCAGATCATAATCTTCTTTGTATACGAAATTGATTGCGGCGTCGGTTTCGCTTTCCAGTGTTTCCGACGCGATCGCGTCGTTTAATGCTTCCTGTGCCCTCTGTAATAACGCCGCCTTATACTGTGCCGCCGTCAGCCCGTCCGGGTTTATGTCCTTTGCGTCAACGAATATTTCCCGTAAATCATACCCTTCGCCGCCGCCTAATTCGTAATATGTCCGGGCGTCGCCCTCTCCCTGCCCGCCCACGATTGCGAACGTTTTTAGATTCTGGTTGTTGTAGCGATAGATCGCGTTGTTCAGATTGTTGTAGCTTTCTGAAAATATAACGCGGTTGTTCTCATGCTGATTGAATGTCCGGTCTTTTCCCTGATAGGTTTCAAATACGATCTTTCTTTCCCTGAAATCCGGGCGGAACCGGAATCCGATCGCGCCCGCCCGTGACAGTTTGCTTTCGTAGGTCAGCAGATTTTTCATTGTGACTTGAAATTCTACTGATTCCGGGAACCCGTTTAAATTTCCTAATTCCACAAGGGGAAGAGGGACAACGCCGGAATAAAGCTGACGCATAGCGACTTCTGTTTTCCCGGAAAAATTGACCGTCTTTTTTATCAGCCGTCTGTCCATGTAGGACGACAGGAACCGCCCTTTGACCGTGATTTCGTTCTTGATGTCGCTTTCCTCTTTTTCTATGTCCTCTATGATCCCGGCTTCGGCAGAACCCTTTTTTCCGATGATGTTGTCTTTTTGCAGTAAATATAAATTTTCATCTGTGATCGGGGCGTGAAGTTCAAACGTCCCCGGTTCGTAGAATTTCCGCGTCCAAATCAGGGACGTTTGATTTTCGATCTGCCCTTTGCGATATAAATCGCGCCCGTATATCCTGACTTCCATTCCCTCACGCTCCTATACTCCTAAATATCTAAACCGATAGCTTATTGTTACATTCAGATAGTCAACGCCCTGCGCAGCGTCATAAATAAACGTATTGGATCCGTGTACTAACTGAATAAATTCGCTTTCTTCGTCCAGATATTCATTTATTTTTGTTGTCACGCCGTCCTTTATCAGATAAACATTTTTTTCATTTGTTCCGGTTGTGATTCTTACCACGTCCCCCGGCTCCATATCAAACGGGAATGTTTCCGTCCCGATCTGAATGTGAATGTCCTGCTGCGTGTGATATAGAACGGGATTCCTGACCGCTCCCGACGCTTCCATAATGACTTCGATCCCGATGTAGTCCGCCGCCGAATCGTTTTCGACGTTTTTAACCAATTCCGCGATCCTGACGCCAAATTCTTCTAATTCGTCCGTAAACTCGTGAACGAACTCGAAACACGGTTCCCAACCCGCCATTGTGACCGTCGTGTCGGCGGGATCCTTAAAAAACGGATCCGGGCATAACAGGGAAATGACCGCATTCCGGCACACGCCCGCTTCGTCGATGTCGATGTCTTCGACATAATAGTCGATCTGCCGTTGTTCCTCATTTTCATAATAGAAAAATGTTCCCGGCGACTTTGCTTTAAATGACTTATACAGAAAATCCCGGCGGGACTGATAGTCCGAATCAATTTCCGCCGTGATAACGATGTTCCGCTGTTTTGTCGTGGATCCCTGATAGGTGGAACCGTCCGTCATTGTATTTTCGGACGTGACAACGTTGTTTGACACGGAATAGATCCCGTCGCATGAGACAAGAAAAAATTCCGCGTCCTCTTCGTAACTAAATTCAATCTGTACGTCATCTTCGTTTTTGCATACGATTTTCTTTGACATTTATCGCCCTCCTTGTAGCTGAAGAACCATGTTCCGCGTCTGGTTTCGTGTCTGCCGGGCGACTTCATACGGCGACAGCGGTTCCGGGCTTTCGATCTTAATATTCTGAATAAAATCGCCGCTCCTGCTGCCCGCGTCTTTGTTCTGGACTGCTGCCGTCGCCCGCGCGATTGCGTCGTCGATGTAGCTTTCTGTCCGCTTATAGAATATATCAAGCGGCAGGATCGCTTCGTCCCCGGCTTCTCCGCCGCCTTGCAACTTTCCGCCGTACATTCCGAAAATCGTCGGGTTTTTCATAATTCCGCCTAACGCGTTCCAAGAAATATGCGGAACCGGAACTTTGATTGTCAATCCCGCGATTGTCTTTTCCGTGGTTCCCCAATCGACGGACAGTTTCGGAATATGGATCGACTTTAGCACATTGACGAAACTATTCATAATCCGTTCGCCCGCGTCTTTTAAAGAAAAATTGTCAAAAACGCTTTTGATCTTGTCGATTACATTCGTTTGGAACCACGAACCAATATTCTTGAAAATATTCGTGATGTTCGTGTATGCCGTCTGGAATGTTGTCTGAAACCACGATCCGACCGACGACAGGGCGTTCTTAATATCCGTCCACCGCGCCCCGAACCATTGTCCGATTCCCT
>ERZ779895.1700-NODE-1700-length-22329-cov-4.455419_pt1 | contig 22329 bp, 32 predicted proteins | sample MGYA00511093_ERZ779895 | MGnify/ENA primary metagenome ERZ779895 (study PRJEB29588, sample SAMEA2142970) | human gut metagenome | biome: human gut; feature: human-associated habitat; material: faeces | place: Denmark | collected 2008/2010 ... | reverse complement strand
TTTGTTGCTCAGGTACTTAAAAAGTTATATTTGTAATAGTGTTGCGGAATTAAGGCTTTTAAAGCTTCTACTTGCCCTGTTCCTGTGGTGGGGTGTTCTCTTAATTCTAAAAGTAACCTTTCAATTTTGGCTATTGTAGCTTTATTACCCGATTTTTTCAACTCGGCAATATCATTCACCGCTTTCAGCTCAACAACATCTGTCACACGGCAAGGTTGTTATCTATATGTTTTTGCTCAATAACCTGTTGCCCATAAAGGTCTTTTTGCTGCACATTTACAGAGGTTTGCGGTAAAGTCTTTTGCCTTAATACCAATAGTAGGCAGGAAGTCTGCCAAAGGGCGGCTGCTCGGAACGCCCAGTTTGCGTTTCAGTAAAGTGGTATCAAGACAAAATAATGCCTTATCGCCCTTTGACCGAATAACGGCAAACCCTTTGTTGTCCACACCATACAGTACACTCGAAAGGACTTTCTCGGTTTCTGCAAGTTTTATTCTCGCCTGTACACGTTCGTAATTAAGGATGCGTTTTTGCACTAGCTCCTCACGGCGTGTCTGTACGGCAAAGTAATTCTGTGCAAAGGATATTTCTGGCTTTCGAGGGTCTCCGTTCTGAGCTATCAAGTAGCAGGTGTAGCGTGTCAGTATATATAGTCATCAACCTCACGTGCGCATTTGAACCAAGCGTAACCATTTTCTCCCGCATTCAGACATGCATCCTTTGCCTTGTTTATTACATTGCTAAATTTATCCCATTTTGCATATCCTAATAAGGTTGAAAGTTCTCTTGCGCTCCAATATTCCGCACCCTCGTATTCTTTAGCTATGGCCTCGAAGCTGCGGAACAGCTCTTGTATTTCCTCTACTTTCATACTATATTTGAGATTTAATGTAATATTCAGAATAGCAATAAAGGCAGTAAATATCGTTGATTCTCTCATAGTAGCGTTGAATAAAATATATTTCATTTCTCAAATCTTGCTACCTGAAAGGAGTGTTAGCGATATTACTGTATCTGTATCAAATTTGCTTCTCAACGGAGAATACGGGGAAGCATTAAAACTGGTAAATATAGTAGATTAAAGAAGTTTAGTCTTAAAAGTATATGAAATTCATGCACTTTTACTGTATATTTGCGAAAAGCGTGTGAAGCTGCACGCAACCCCACGTAAGGACGCAGATAGGGGTATCGTTTAAGGCTATACCCCTATCTTTTTTGAAAAATAAAGCCAAATAAGGCGATTTAAGAGCGTTTCTTTCTTGGTCGGTATAATTTATCCTTTTCAAGAAGAAATCCCAGCAAATCGAAAAGAGATAAGCGAGAGAAATGTTTATGATGTAATTAAATAGTGTTTGTTATGATGAAACGTGTAAAATACGGACATGTCAGAGTTGAGGACATCGGAACAGTTATCCGTCTCCATGCCGGGAATGTCTACCGTGATTTAAGCGTGTCATACACTCGTATATTGACTGGAATAATTAAGAATGCAGCCGATAGACTGGAAGAAAAGCAGAAAGGAGAGGAGCATGGCAAAGAGGATTGACCCGGCCGGATATGTCGTAAAATGTAACGAGATAATCAAGAGTCTTACTATTAGGGCTTTATCAGAACTCGGTGAAGAATGCGTGAATAGAGTGCGAGACCGTTCCGGCGATGAGAGTTGGTACGACCATACCGGAAACTTGCGTAGCTCGGTAGGCTATATTGTGTTATATGAAGGAAAAGAAGCCCAAAGAGGAGGTTTTATGCCAACGTCCGCACCGGAAGGGAACGGAAGCAAAGGAAAACAAGAAGGACAAAATTATTTAGAAGAAACTGCAAAGACCGTTGCCGAAAGTTCCGATTTTTCGCTCGTTGTAGTCGCCGGAATGAATTATGCGGGGGTTGTAGAAGCGATGGATAATAAGGACGTACTTGCATCAGCGGAGTTATGGGCAAGGGGAAAATGGCCGGAAGTAGAACGGAAATTAAAAATGAAGATTGAAGAAGAAATAGATAAACTTGAAATATTTTAAGCGTATGGAAAAGATTTCACAAAAAATTAGTGATGTACTGGGCGATGTGCCGGTACGGTTTGAAGTAGACGGCAAAGAATATTGCATCTATCCCCCAACTTTGGGGCGGGAGCTTATTTTAGGTAGCTTGAAAAAACAGTTGAATATAGACCCGGAACGCGCAAAAAACGAACCGTTCGAGGAGGTTATAAAATTATGTGAGGAAAATAAGCACGTAGTATTGCGAATATTGGCATACAGTACAATACGAAGCAAAAGGGATATGTTTAATGAGGATTTACTAAAAGAACGGGAATCCGTTCTTAATAATGTTGATATAAAGGATTTGGCAACGCTCCTTTTTACGGTTATCACTAATACGGATTTGCAAGATTTTATTAAACATTTTGGCTTAGACAGGGAAATCGAAAATCGGAGAAAAATAGCCAAAGTTAGAAATAAGGATCATGTAGTAACATTTGGGGGAAATAGCATATTTGGGGGATTGATCGATTTTGCTTGTGCTCGATATGGCTGGACTATGGACTATGTTGTATGGGGTATAAATCTTACTTCATTGCAAATGTTATTCTACGACCACACAGATAGCGTTTGTTTAACCAAAGAAGAATGGAAGGCGGCACATTTAAAGGAAGGAGGAGCCGTAATAAATGCCGATGACCCGGCAAACATGAAACTAATCAAAAGTATTTTCAAGGATTGACGACATTATGAACCAATAAGATAATAAGAAAGTATGTCAGGAATAAATTTTAAATTTACAGGAACGAATGACGATGTATTAAAGAAAATACATCAAATTCAAAATGAACTTTCAAAGGTATATAATAAGACTAACAACACTAAAATAGACCTCGGTAAAGACATCGATTTTTCGTTATTGGGAGAGAATTTTAAACGGCTGGACCAACAAAGCAGGGACGCATTTAACAAAATGTCTAAGGAAGCGCAACAATACACGAAAGACATACAGAGCAATATACTCGCTTTGCAGCAGGTAGAAAAGATGCAATCTGGATTAAATACACTCTACGAAGAGGGCAATATGGATTTGGATTCATATATTCAGTCACAAGCCCGATTAACTGTACTCCACGACGAACTCGCAAAAGCTATACAAGAGAATGAAGCTAATTTGAGAGCTGAAAGTGTAGCCGGAAAGATAGCAGAAGATTCTATTGCCGGGCTACATGCGAAAGTGCTACTACTTACTACCGACTACATGAACCTATCCAGAGCTCAAAGGGAGAGCTTAGAAGGGGCTGCACTACTGAAAAATTTGCAGGAGACCCAAACACAGCTAGACAATGCATCCTTGTCAATGAACAAATATGCGGCAGGAGCAAAAACCAGATTCGATGCTTTGGGATTCAGTGTCACACAAATTGCACGAGAACTTCCGGCACTGGCATTCGGTCCACAAATGTTTTTTTTAGCGATAAGTAATAACATAGGTCCATTTCAAGATGCCCTCTCGTCGGCTCGAAAAGAATACCAAATGCTAATGGAAGCCGGGAAAAGTGCCATACCTGTGTGGAAGCAGCTATTAAAATCTGTATTCAGTTTACAAACGGGGCTTTCTGTCGCAACTACTTTGCTTGTCGTGTATGGAGACAAGATTACGGAGTGGATCAGTACATTATTCCGAGCTTCTGCCGCTGTGGATAAAACAGCGACTAATGTACGGAATTTAAGCCGGGTTATGGACGAAGCCGCAAAACAATCGGCGGCGGAGCGTGTGGAGTTGGATATTTTATATAAAGCTACACAAGACCAAACCAGATCCTTAAAGGAGCGAAACGAAGCAGCAGACGAATTACAAAGGAAATATCCCGAATTTTTCAGGAATTTGACAAACGAGGCTATTCTAGCAGGGGATGCGGCTAATGCTTACCAAAATTTGACCGAAAACATATTGAAGGTTGCGAAGGCAAGAGCAGCAATGAAAATTATAGAGGAGAATTACGGTAAGATGTATCAATTGCAAAAGGCGATAAATGCGGATACTAATTGGACTAATAGAAATAAGGAAAGTACAAAAGAGGGAAAAGCTAGTACAACGACAGTTGTAGGTGGCTCTATAACTGGATATGTACAAACAGGAGAAACTCTAACGGCAGAAGCAAAAGAATACAATCGGAGAACTAAGGCTTTGAAAGATAATAAAAAAGCAGTTGACGATTTGGTAAAAGCAAATGAAGCGTTAATAAAATCTATTGATGTAGGTGCTTTTGCTCTTTCTAATGCAACCACCAGATTGACTGACATAAACGCCTATACCGACCAGCTGAACAGGATTAAAGAACTCCGTAAAAAAAATGCAAGTGAACGAATACGACTTGATACGGATTTGGAGAACCAAGTAGAACAGGCTCGGATAAATGCGATGGAGGACGGCATAGACAAAGAAATGGCGCAACGTGAACTGAACAACAAAATAGAATTACAAGACATCGAAAGACAGAAGCAGGAATATATCCGAAAGGTTACGGAGGCGCAAAGACAAATATTTGAAGCAGAGGAGAACGCCAAAGCCGCCAAAGATAAGAACTACAAGAAAAAGGCGTTTGACCCTTCCTCTGTCTCTGTTGATACATCGATGTTTGACATCATGTCAGAATACACCAAACAGAAGCAGGCCAACGAAACGTCAAATTATTATAACAATATTCTCGCCAAATACCAAGACTATACAGCAAAGCGTTTAAGCGTTGAAAAGAAATACCAGAATGATTTAGCAAATCTGGAAAAAGCGGGAGGTACGGAGGCGCAAAAGGCTGAATTGCTCTATCAGCGAGAGGAAGCATTAAACGCTATTGATAAAGAATTTGCCATGCGTGAAGTTTCTTTTCAGACGTGGGCAAATAGTATAACAAATATGAGTTTGGACGAACTGGAACGGTTGCTTACCGAAGCGGAACAGGAATTAGCACGCATGGAAAATGAAGGAGGGACAAACGGAAACGAACTTGCAGTGCAGCGTGCAAAGGTAACGGCAACGAAAGACCGAATCGCCAATATAAAAAGTAAAGAAAGCACATCGCCGGATAAACGAAGTATTAAAGAGTGGCAGGAGTTGTATAAAACTTTATCTAAGGTAGAAAGAGAGTTTGAAGAACTTGGAGATACAATAGGGGGCACGGTCGGTGAAATTATATCCGCAGCCGGAAGTATCTCCTCTTCTACGTTACAAATGATTGATGGTATTGTAACACTTGCAAATAGTTCTTCTACTGCCATGTCAGGAACGGCCGAAGCTGCATCTACGGCAATTCAGAATGTAGAAAAAGCCTCCGTAATACTTTCGATTGTAGGTGCAGCCTTGCAAGTAGCAACAAAAATAGCAGGGCTATTTAAACAAGAGTCGTCGTATGAGAAGTATGAAGAAGCAAAGGAGGTGTACGAGTCATATATAGATATATTGGATCAGATAATCGAGAAGCAATTGGAATTGGCCGATTCGCTGGCGGGAGAAAACGCACAGGCTGCCTATGACAAAGCGATAGAATTATACAAGAAACAGGCAGATTCGGCACGGATATTTGGAGCACAATATTACAAATCTAGGGAATCCGGGGAAAAATCGAAAGGGTATCAAGATTTTTACGATATGTCCGCCGCCGGTTGGCAGCAAGCCGCATCCGCACTAGGTATATCTGCGCAAGAATTGGCGATGATGATGTCAAAAAACATGACTAACTTATTTAACCTTCCCGTTGAGCAATTAGAAAAACTAATGTTGGAAGCTCCTTTATTTATAGCACAGCTGGATAGTGAAGCGCAAGAATACATAAAGCAGATTATCGAAGCGGAGAATAATATTAAATCGACGACAGAGCGAGAGATGGAGAACGCCACAGGCATATCTTTTGAATCTTTCTCCGATGACATATTAGAGTCCTTGTATGATGTGGAGAAAGGAGCGGAGGACATTGCGGACGACATCGCAGACTATATGAGAAAAGCTCTCATTAAAGCCATGTATGTAAAGCAATATGAACCGGAAATGCGCAAATGGTATGAGATGTGGGCGGAGGCGACAAAAGACGGAGAAATCGACCCGGAAGAACAGACCGCACTGGATAACCTAAAAAATTCAATCATTCAAGGAGCCGAAGCGGGAGCCGCCGCTATCAATGCACAATTTGGAACAGGTTCTACCACCGAACAAAAGTCTACAGCCGGAGGTTTTGAAACCATGTCACAAGATACAGCAACGGAATTAAACGGCCGGTTTACTGCGTTGCAGATAGCGGGAGAAGAGAGCAAGGAACAACTTGTTTTGTTGAATATGGTCACAAATTCACTACTTCAAATCAATCAAGCAGGATTTAATAATACGCTTATCCAAATGGTGCAAATAAACAGCTATTTGGAGGATATATATACCCTTCAAAGAAAGATGTTCGGACAACTCTCTGAAAAATTAAGTAGTATAGATAGAAATACTAAAAATTTATAGCTTGTATGTAAATCCTCTGAAAAATGAGGTATTTAAAAAAGCCCGCTTGTACATGGATTGTACAAGCGGGCTCAGTTGATTTTCAGCAATGCCATATAGATTAAAGAAAATCCCTTAGAATTTCTTCGTCACTTAATTCATTAAAGCTCTTGTGATGATAGTCTAAGGAATAGCATAGTAAATCCACAAACTCATCATGGGGCTTTGCCGGGAAACCGCACACTTCATCAATAAACGTGTCATTCCAATCCCCTCCAACAAGATATACCCTTCCGCTTTCCACATAAGGGGAGGCCGCATTGAGTCTTGTTTCTTTGCTTTCCTTTGGAGAGGGAGTAGATACTACATTTAGATCAGTACTCTCATACAATTGGTCAATTACTGAAATCCCGTTTGCTTTGGGCTCAATGCGAACAGAACTTCCTTCCCCGTAGCCATTATCTCGTACATAAGAGGGAAGGAAACGACATAATTCGGGGAATTTCATATTAACTTTTTTGGCACATACAATGTATATGTTGTTACCAATCATACAAGAACCTAATATCCCAGTAGGATCATTTGTAGTTTTTTCTGTATATGCGGTATCAACAAAGAATGTGACAGCTTCATTACGTCGTTTCTTTTTAAACTCAAATAAAGAAATATGATTAAACCACGCTTCCTTGATAATATTACCTCCTTCAACGGAGGGGTGCTGCTGGTATAACGCAGAAAAGAATCGTGGCGAACGTCTTTGTGCGTCAAGAAGCCTTTCTAACGAATGCCGTTTCGGCCACAATGCCTCGCCTACCTTACGAGAATCAAAATTATTCCCATCATCAAGAGTCTCGCGTATAGCCGGTATTGAGAGCACCTTCCATTTATCGGCTTCCCTCTTCAATATGCGCCCAGCTAGGTCATCATCATGCCATCTCGTCATAATAAAAAGCTGCTTACTATCATTATGAAGCCTAGTAAGAAGTACGGACGTATACCAATCCCAAACCCTCTCCCTATAAATAGGAGAATACGCCTCCAGTGCATCTTTTACAGGGTCATCTATTATTGCTATGTCTACTGGTGTACCAGTTAATGAACCGCCCACCCCCACTGCCTTATAAAATCCTTTGTTTCCTACCATCTCGAAGGCATCTACATTACGAATATACCCCCTAACATCTGTTCTAACATTTGAGCCGTTCAGATAGGTATTTGGGAAAATAGCCTGATACTCTTTACTGTCTATAATACGTTGTATTGAACGGGAGAACTGCTCTGCAAGATTAGCACTATACGATGTACCTACAATTTTCAAATTAGGATTGCGCCCCAATGCATAAGCCGGAAAATTGCGAGATATAATTTCGCTGTTATGGGTAGGTCTTAGTTCTTTACCTGCGAGGTAATATCCGCCCTCTACTTGTATGCAGTTCACCATACGTTCACCGCATGGCATTATTGATTGAATGAAATGCTTTCGTTTATCCTGCCTATCTTTTGTCTCTTTATTCTTTAAGCGTTTAGCCATAGACTTACATATCTGCTTATGCCTTGATGCTCCATCGCCAAGCCATAAGCCAAGTAAATAGGGTGGTATAGGCAATTCTCTTGCCTCCCCGATAAGAGGACTTGAACTTTCAAGATAAGGGCTTCTTCCTATCATCTTTGCGGTTATCTCTTGCGTTTCAATTTTGGGGTAATATACAGGCTTATGACTCGCATTAGGAATATAGCAACCCCATTCATGTTGATTGGCTGCAATGATAGGCTGTCCGTCTGCAAACCTTATCTCGCTACATTCGCAAAGATAATGGCATGTGACTGCTTCTACTTTCACTCTTTTGCCATTCGGAGCAAAGACATAATCGTCAGCGCATAATGAACCATGCTCAACCCAGCCACGATTGGCGGTGAGTATCGGTGTCTGTATTTCCAAAGCTTTTCCATGCTGTGGTGGCATAAACACCATTAAATTTTTAATTTTACCATCAAGAAGCATTTGACAATGGTCGGCAATAGCTTTGTGAAACCACATGCTGGTATATGACACATTGATGTACGGAATAAATTTATAAAACATGTTGGGAGCATCTATTTTTAGCAACAGACGTTCCAATTCCAGTTTTCTTTTTACCTGCGCATCAGTCAATCTCATTATTCCTCACGCAATTTTTCCAAACGTTCTAGCTCATCTAGCATATCTTCACGGGACATTTCCTCTTCGGTCCTATTTATGTTCATTTCGGTCGGTGAATCAAACCCAAGCATCTTACAGATACGTTCAATAGCTTTTATTTTATCGTATAGCTCTATCTTCACATATTCAACGTCCACTATCTCCGGCTCATCGCTTGTTCCGATATTCTTCTTAAAAATCTTTGTGGAGATACTTTTTATTGCCGATTTTTCTTTCCGAGAAAGTTTTTCAAATTCTTTTCGCTCAATCCAAGTATTGTGCATATCAGCGATAGAAGAAAATGCTATACCGGACAATTCTTGCAAAACTCGTTCTTTGGTTATATCTGACTTTTCTTTTTGTTCCTCTTGCAATACCTTAACCCTTGCCGTAATCATGCCGTTGTTCAGTAGTTCTATAGCTTTTCTATTGACCGTCTCGTCTTTCATTTTCTCGCAAGAATATGCACGACGATAAGCATCGGAAGCATTACCGCTTTCAATGTAATAATTGCAAAAGTTCTCTTGTTTGATTGTAAGTCCTTTCATGTTTTTTAGTTATGATAGGTTGTATATAACTTCATATACATTTTGTGTTAAGTTTGCCGAGCGTATTCCCGGCAAACTTAAACACAAATTCAATCATTCTTCAAGCTACTTACAAGAACACTTATTCAATTTTTCGGCTTCTTTCAGTTGTGCCAGATAGCAATTTCTATCACCCCGTAAACTGCACAAGCTTTAATGTTCTTGCTTTTGCTTATCGCTACTATAAGGGTTGTGGCGGTAGCAGGACTCGAACCTGCACCTTCTACCCAAGAAGTCTTACCGGAATGAAGTTATCTCAATTAAGGGCAATCCTATTTAACCGGTTTATAAAGCGTCTACCAATTCCGCCATACCACCAAATTTGAGTGCCCTTCCGAGCTGTCAGATTGACCGCTACCAGCGTAACGCATGGAATTGAACCACGCACATTTACCATAATCTCAATCACCGAGCCGACTTGAACGGCATTCGATCGGAAATAGGGAATCAAACCCCATTTTTTGGCTGGAATGTAAAAATCTTTATTTTTTGTTCTTTTTATGGTGTAAATATATAAAAAAAGTATATGAAAAACATACACTTTTGATGATAAAATTTTCTAAACTACCACGTTTTTATTATTTCTATGACTTTTTCATATTCTCCAGCGTGTAACAATGACGCTTCGGTATGGGAATTTATATCACTTAATCGATATTCTATAAACAAACAGGTATATTCACCACTTATTCTCCCCATAATTTTACTGCAAGATCGTAATTCTTTTGAGCTTCATTTACTGCTTTTTTTGCATAAGTGAGAGTGTAGGAGTGTTCACGTGGATATTTGCCTGACTTTACACCTTCATGATATTCTTTGGCTTCTTCCAGCTTGTGCGCATAAAAGTCAATACTTTCCGGCATAGATAGGTTGATGGTTGTAGCACGCTTGTCCCAGTATTCGGCTTCTCTTTCATGTTCTGTTGCTTTGTCGCTAAATTCAACGCTTTTACCCATGTTTCTCCAAGCATCCGCTATTGCTTTTCTGTGTCGTCTTTCGCTATGATGTCCTATTTTAATAGGTTCTCCAAGTGAAAGAAAATCTCTGTCCTTATTTGACTTTTCGAAATATTCATGACTTTTTTTATTTGCTGATACAGACCATTCACGTCTACGTTCGGCTCTACGTTTTGCCCATTCTTGTACGTTGAATCCGTCAGCTCTTACGATGGAGTAATAATAGAATCCGTCACGCTCAAATATCAGATTAAAAACGATACTTTCATTCTCTTTTCCATACTTGGTTGTAACTAGAATTTCCTCACCTCTTTCATGCTTTTCTTCGCACTTTGCCAAAAATACGTTTGGCGCAAACTTGTAATATGTGTTCATTGCTCTTATATATTGTGCAAGGCTTTCGCTCTGCTAGTTAAAATTATACTAATGCTTCAATCTCTTCAAATTCGCTGATTTCGTCAATATACTCATACTTCTCAATCCCCATTTCTTTAGTAGCAATACCTGTTAAGTCAACATACATACAATATTCGTCAACTTCTACGATATACCACCCATCATTGTATTGTACCTCGCCATCTTCATAGATAGTTTGGATAAGTGTTCTACCGTCTTTCATTACAGAACTTGCAAGCCCATAAGGGTTGCGAATTGTACCATTATCGTAGTCACAGATGTCATTCATTGCTTTCAGTGCTCTGTTGGCAAGTTTTCTTCTTGTATCAAATTTCTCTGTAAAAATATGAGTTGCTTTCATTGCTCTTTGTCTTTTAATTGTTAGTAATGTTGTTTGTTTTAGTATTGTAAAGATACTCATTATCAGTGAGTTAACCAAATATTTACAACGTTATTTTGCTCATAATTAATAGTTTAACTTTTGGTAACTTTGCAGTTCCCATTTATATCCTGCTTCGTCCCATTATAAAATCTCATCATGTTTATTCTTGTATTAATTTTTTGCTTAATATTTTTCTTTTTGAGTTGTTCACCCCACTGATAGGCTTCCTCAATGACACTCTTGCAATGTTTCTTCTCCCAATTCTCGCAGAAAGGATATGACTTGTATATACTCTCAATCATGTTTCAAATAATTTTTTATAACTCATATTTTACTCCTAATTTTCATCAAATATGCTTTCGATTTTTTCGTTCACCCTGTCACATGTATCTCCAAAGGAAATGGCAAAAGATTCGTCGCCTACACGGTCTATGATGGATCGCAGGTCACGGGCAATGTGGTTGAACGCTCTCAGTTCTTCCAGCATAGGAAGGGTAACAGTTCCGTCATATTTTTTCAGTAGTGAAAGTAAATCGACGGCGGAGGATTCTGCAATGTCCGCCAACACTGGGATTTTTCTCAGGAGGCGATTACATTTCTCTTTGTCCTCTTTGCTCATGGTGTCGGTGATTGTTTTTGCCGTGACTTGCTCTCGGGTTTGCAGTAGTCGGTCATATTGCCTTCGTGAGTTGTCAAACAGAGCGAAGTCGCCCCTTCTCAGAGCCTTCTCCATCTTCCGGCTGTACTCCTCTTTCAATATCTCGATGTTCATATCAAAACAATTTTAACTGTTCAACTTTATTTTCAATCTTAACTATCTCTTCAATGATTCGTTTCATTATTTTTTGTCTTATATAATTTTATAAGGTTTATAAAATAAAAAAGCTATCTCAAATTTTATTTTGAGATAGCATCAAAAAAAAAGGGAAATCTGCCAGTAGGCAGCTCTATACCTAAAAAAGAGGGTGATTATACCTTTTTATATTTCCCTTTAAGGTCGGTTTCATAAACATCTACGACCTTATCGGCAAGTACACTAAGATCTCTTGACATGCTACGATTCCTCGGTGGATAGCCTTTATGGAATTTTACTACATTAATTTTTGTCATATTGTCTTTAACAAACCTTATTGCTTCTGAATAATCGTAGTCTCCACTGACAAGAATAATTTTATCACATTTTTTACCAACACTAAGGGAAATCATTTTCACAGCTAGTGAAATATCAACTCCTTTTTCACCAACATAAGTATGTTTATATGGATCAATTTTTAAAACTCCTGTTTTAACCATTTCTATATTATCATGTTCAAGACATAATTGATCGTAGGCATATTCTATATTGGCAAATTTCTCCTTTTGCTTTTTAATCCATTCCAAAATTGAAGAGCATTCACTATTCACACTATCTTGTACTGTCTTAGGTATAGCGGAAAATTTACCATTTTTATAATTTTCAAGATGGGTCCTATATTTCTTGTATACAATTGAATTACGAATATTGGTTTCTGTATAATACGTATCAAGTATTTTGGCTGGCCTGAACCAATAGGCTCGTATAAGTTCTTCTCCGGCATCAATCATTGAATTGAATAATACCGTCCAATCAACTTCTTTTTCTATAATACTCATCTCTTGCAGACTATAATACAGGTTCTGCCCATCTACTAAAACTACTACTGTCTTTGCCATAAATGCAATAATAAAAATAAAGAAAGCCACCCACAATAGATGGCTTAGTATAAATCTGGCATAATGCCCATTGTAATCACGCTTAATGCGCATGTTTAAGGTTCAAGGTAAAACCCTTAAATTTTCATATCAAACGATATGACGTTGCAAATATAAGTATTCCAGTTAATAAAACAATCATTTTTAATGCCTTTATTTGTTAAAATATATATATTAGATTTATTCGTCTTACATAATTATTTCAATATCAACTCTCTTGGTTCTTTGTCTTCCCATTTTACTTCTGGGAATAAACTGTCACTTAATACAACAACAGTAGTATTTTTGTCTCTAAATCCCCATGTATACTTACGTTTAACTGGTTTAGTTGAGTACATAAACAATTTTCCACTTTCGTCCCTTGCTATCCACATAACTTACTCCTCCCACTCGATTTTAATAGTTGTGATGTAATCTTTTTCTGTTTCTCCATCTTCAAGAGCTTCTTTTTCTGTTGGATAAACACAACAAACTGTATCCTCGAAATCTTTATAGATATTCAACCACCCCTCTTTCTTCCGGGTGAGCATCATGAGGTCGTATTTATTGTGATTGATTATATTCTCATTACAAATTCCGTCTAAGGTATAATCAATAACCTCCTCACATTCTGCATTTTTTGAATCAACTACAAGAGCAATAATGGGGCAATCTTCACCATGTCTATCAAAGGAAATAATCCTTGCCTTTCTTCCATCTCTTGTACATACTGGCTTACCAACTTTGGCTGCTTCAAGGTCAAACTTTTTTAAGTTGAGTTTTTCTTCTTCCATATCTTCTTTGTTTTGTTTGATTTCAATTCTTAATATACAGTTTTCATAATAACACATTCGTGTTTTATAGTCACGAATAGAATTAGGCTGTTTCTCGCCAGATAATGTTTGCATTAAATGGCCATTGCTCATATACGGCTCTCCTACCTTTTCAAGTTTCTTGAAGATTACAGATGTATTATCTTCTCTATGCCTCCAAACACAAGTAACTATTTTTACCCCATTATTATCACAACAAAGCCCTATTAAATCACACAATTTGCAACTGTGCTTTTGCGGTACATGCATACACTGATACCACTCACCGTTGTACTCAAATATTTCTCCTACTTTTCTTTCCATGATTATATTTCATTTTAAATCGAATATCTTGCTTGAATCCCTAATAGAATCAATAGACATCTTGGCACTCATTTGCTTCATAAATTCAGCAAAATTCATCGCCCGATCCCAACTAGACCATCTATGAGTAATCTCTACTAGTTCAAAAGCATTTAGTAATACCAATTTTTCGTTTTTCTTTTTCAGATCATTTACCGCATTTCTTACTCTGTGATAAAATTTGTCATTATATCTTTTTGCGTTATATGGTTCCGCACCTTCTCTTGGTTCAATACTACGATATTTAACCGAAAACGAAGGAAGTTTATCTTCGCACATTGCATTATATACATCACTCTCCACCGGGCCATATGGCACAGCATAGAAATTATCGAATATGTCTAAAAGGTCATCGCCTCCATCTTTCTTAGGAGCAGCAGCCAAAAACAGCAGCTTCATGGCTGTAAGTTTAGGAAACGGCTTGCCCCTAATCGTTTCATGATTATTCCGCCACTCCTCAAAAAGTTGTAGCATATAATCAAATGCCTCTATTTTATCTACTTCCATAATTTCACTTTACCAATTCAAAATCATAAACAAATACATAGGGGTTTCTCTCCCATGTGCCTTTACCGCTTACTTTATCAATTAGAATTTCGTAGGCATCTTGCGGTGTACAATAAGGTTGTGTATCATTTGGAACATAGTATGCGTCCATAAAATGAGTATCTGCACTACCACATTGCCCCTTTATTATTCCCTCTTTCAAACAATCTTCATCTGAAATATCTTGTAACCGTTCAACACGTACATTGGTTATGCGTATTTGGTGAATCATCATATCAGGAGCAACAAACATCTTATTGTTGAAGCCGGGATGCTCTATTAGCAACATGTATTCAGAAGCCTTTTCTACATTCTGTTCATAATGCTCCATACAAGTCGCATTATCTAAATCTTTCAATTCATCTGCAATGGAACAATAACTTTGTGCTATAGTAACCACTTCTCTGGCTTTGTATAGAGCATACTTGCTATTTCGAACGTCAATAAAATCGCCCATACTGTTTTCATACACCAATGTGTCGTCTCTTTTATCCCATGTTAGGGAGAAAAAATCTTTTGGAATTATCCGCCTTGTCTGAGTTTTTATACCTTCAAGTACGGCTTGTGTGAGTCCGTTTTTATCATTGAACATTATTTTCTTCATATTTCAATCGCCATTAATTAAATCCAAATTATAAATACATAATCGCTATTAACTGTACGATTTATATCATTAGTCTCATAAAGCGAAGCTACTTTAATAAGTTTTGACTTATCTTCCACTTTTTCAAGTTCGTCAATCAATTCTTGTACTGTCATATTCTTTTCTTTTTAAGTCTTTCAACCTCTATTCCTCCTTTAATCATCTAACTATCTTTTTTTATATACATAAATTTAATATCAGACTTTTCTCTCATTTTTTTTATTTCTTCGATAATAACTTTTCTAATAAACCAGTATCCACCTGTAAGAAAATAATTTAAACCGCTTACTATTTCTGACTCATACCTCGTTCCTTTATAGATAACTCTATAATATCCACTCCATCCACCATCATGATATTCAAAATTTTGTAAAATATCATTCCTTAATCTTTTCAATAATTTAATCTTCATATCTTATTCCTCCTTTATAATTTCTTTCATGAAACAAATCCAGTGTGTATTAGATCGTTTGCCGGATATATGCCCGAATATTGGTCTTTCAGGTGTGAGCTTCAAAATTTCAGAAACCTTGATATCTGTCTCGTTCCATTTGAAAATCAAAAATCCTCCGGGTTTCAGGACTCTAAAACATTCTTTAAATCCCTTTGCCAGCATATCACGCCAATCTGAATACAGAGCTCCGTATTTAATTTGTTGGTAGCCTGTTGGCGATGCTTTTTCGTTCAAACTTCCGTACATATCTGCCATCTTTGACTTTCCAGCATTCCTTAATAAGTGAGGCGGATCGAAAACTACCATCGAAAAAGATTTATCCTCATAGGGCATATTTGTAAAGTCGGCTTGTATGTCGGGATTTACTTCAAATGATCTACCATCGCATAAATGAGTAGATATCTTTCTAATATCTTGAAAAAGAACTCTTTCGTCATGTTTGTCGAAGTAGAACATCTTTCCCCCACAACAGGCATCTAATATCGTTTTTCTCATTGCTCTCCTCCTTTCATAAGTTCTATTTCTCCCATATTCGTATTCTTTTTATAATTTATTGAAATAAACTGATTTGTATTCTTTTCAAGACCTTTTCATTTGCGTCGTTATAAAATTGCTTGTTGACCTCGAAGCCATATGCCTTTCTTCCCAATGAGGCTGCCGCATACAGGGTCGTGCCGCTTCCTGCGCACGGGTCGATGACAACATCTCCCTTGTCCGTGAATATCTCTATCAACCGTTTGAGGAGCGGGACAGGTTTCTGGCAAGGGTGGCATTTGGGCGTGGTGTTGTCCCTCACCCAGTCGAAGCAGTTGAATATCATTCTCCCGTTGTTGTTGAATTTGGGCAACTTGTCCCGATAAAGGATAAGACCGTATTCGCAGTTGCCGACGACCTTCATGTTTGCCTTCAACACTTGCGCCGAGAAGTCCTTGCGGAAAACCAGCGGTATGTAGTGATTTAACCCGTATTTGCGTCCTAACTCTATGAATTTGAACTGTTGTTCGTACTCGCAGAACAGTATCATGCAGGGGGATTTGCCGGCTTCTTTCGGTTCTTTCACGAGCATTTTGGAACAGAAGTGCATGAACTCGGCCGGACGGAACTCGCTGTCGGACGAGAAGAATTGTTTGCCTGCCAATGCGCTCTCGCCGTTTTTGTTGTCTCCGTCGATATACCATGCGGGGTTGCTGGCGTAGGCGTTATTCGCCAAATTATATGGCACATCGGCTATAATCAGCTGGGCTTTTGGCAGACCATATACCTTATAATTCTGGAATGAGTCGTTGTAAAGCTCTATATCTTTCATTTAAAATATACTCCTATTCTTATTGAAAATATTTACTGCATAAAAATCCTTTCCGGGGCTCATAATCTTTAAAATCACAGGTGAAATATATCTCCCTTCTCATCGCCCAACGTGACATATCTTTTTGCCATTGGGGGATAATTTGATGGTTGTTATTAAAATCCCTATATGGTTGTGCTACGATACGAACTCTTTTGTTTTCCCGGAAGTGCGATACCCTACTATATGATTCTTCGATGTCTGAATTGATCATGGTATACATTAAATAGCATGCAGGTGTATCTCTATACTTGTCTATCATCTGCATAGCCCGCTCGCAATCTGCTATCTGTTTAGGTGTATCACAACCGAATCGTATTTTATTCAGCCATTTGACACGAGATAATATTTTTGCGATTTCTTCCGTGACAAGACGGGCATCCATCGCTTGGTTGAAATCGACTCGATAACCTCTGTCTATTATCTTTTCAATTTGTACCAAACCATAATCGGAGGCTAATATGTTATTATCCATCAATATCAGATTAGTCCTCCCTTCTATGGCTATTTCTTCAACGTCCATATAAGGCCTTACTTGCCCCTCTTTAACAGGGACTACACACCACCGGCATTTATTTGGGCAGCCTCTTGTTAGAAACCCGTAGGCGGTATGGCCGTCGACTTGTGGATATATCGAGTAATCGGGTTGTACCCGGTCGACATCTTCGGATAGTATCTTATGAAGGTCATAGCCTGTGCCCCCCTTTTCAACTTCCCGGCTATTGATGTAATAACCGTAATCCGGGGTAAATGTGAATATCTTGGAAAGATATACTTTGTCGTATTCGAATAAAGGGTTATACCATTCGACCGTATCTCCTTTACTCTTGTGATACCGGCTTATCTTGCCCAATGCGATATTGGGAAATCCTGTATGATCTACATCTAACAACCCTATCCTCATAAGTCACTGAGATTAAAAGTTTTTATTTCCTCCTCGGTGAACCAATATTTGACTTTGAGAGGCCTTATGCTGTAAAGCATTTCGTCGTAGCTATTCCTATTGTATATCTCGTCTAATCGGCTATATAGTTGCTTAGCTCTGTCTATGTCTTCATAGATAACTCGCTGAACTTCTTCATGGGAACAGTTGATAATATGCTTCGAGAAAACATATACTCGTTCATTCCTTATGTCAAGATAAATAAATATTACAAGCGTAATAAAAAGAATGGCTAATCCCGCTATCAATGTTATTTCCATGTCATTTCTCCTTTCTTAATTTTACTTCAAATCATTCATTTCATATCCCATGTTAAACAGCCATTTGAGCTCTTCCCATTCCTCGAAGGTGAGGCTGGTGGTTCTGCTTCGTTCCCATTCCCGTTCCTTTTCCTCCTGCCTTTTCTTGTCCTCATAGAACCGCAATAGTTTCTCTCTGTCGGCTCTGAACTCTCGAAGAGACCTTGTTATCACCATAGGGTCGAAAACTCCGTAGAACGTCCCGTAAAGCCCCTGTTTGAACCGCTGGAAGAATACCATGAACTCGGTAAGCTTAAAACCGCCATAGCCTAAGATAATTGTCCGTGCCAGTTCGATAAAATCTGCTGGGTCCATGCCATTGCGAACTTTTGAAAATTCAGCGAGTTCAAAGAGCTGTATAGACAACCATGATTCAGCTACGCTATCTCCAAATGTCCGGGCAACTCTTGCAATACTCGGTGCATGTCCGGTGAAACAACGCTCCTCGTTTTTGCAGTATTCCGTCTGCTTGTCTGGACTAAAAAGGCAGAGCAGATTCTCCCCCGTCTTGTAAGTTGCCAGTATCTCCCGCTGCCAGCTTGGCGGCGATGGCTTCTGCAAACTCTGCATATCGCTCCTGTTTAGTCTTGGAATTAGGTTTTTGATGGATTCCGGATTGCTCATCTCGTGCTCGTTTTAGTTCGATTATTAACCAGCGGGCAAAGTGTTGTTGTGCATCGCTGACGCTTTTTCTTGAAATACCCTCGTTTTGAAGTTTACGGATATATGCCTCGATATATAACCTCGATTCGTTCTCGTCGATGTGGTTGTTCATCGATAGCGTTTCTATCCACGTTTGATTTGAGAGTAGTTCTTCACGCAGTTCTGTCAGTGGCTTGTCAACGTATTTGCCAAAATCTTCTTCTTTTTCTTTGCTTCTCGATAGAGAAGTTTCTTTTAAATCATTATCATTTTCATTATCATTATCATTTAAGCCCCCACTGGCTCGTTTGGCTCCCACTGGGTTATTTGGGGTCGAGTGGCTCGTTTGGCTCCCACTGGACTTTGATTTAACCGTTTCAGAGTTTTTGTCATTACCTCCTTTACGCCCGTTGTTCCGGTTTCTCTCGACAATGCCCTGATATTTGAGTTCATCTATCTCGAATTGATTCTTGAAAAACTCAAATGCCATTTCAATGTCCTCCTCTACCGTAACCTCCTCGCCAAGTTGATATTTGAATATTGCTCGAAACAGCCTGCCCAGTTGTTTGTCCGATAATCTCGATATGGGTTTATAAAATGATTTATAAATCAAAAAGCTGTCTTTCATTTATTCTCAATATTGATAGTGAATGCCCACCCGTTCAGTGTCTTGTGCTTGTCAATCTCACCGGTTTTGCATAGCTCGTTTATCTCGGATTTAAGTAACCGGATAACCACCGACTGTATTTCGGTAAAGCTCGCTATGGAGGGCTCCTTGTTATTCTTTTTCTTTTCCTCGATAATGGAGGATATAACTTGCTTGGCTATAATCATGGCTATTCTTGTTTTAACAATTCTGGGTTATGAGAATACAGCCGGCAGGTACTTGTGCCGGTAAACGTTTTTCAGATAGGTTATCATTTGGTCGTAGCTCTTGATAAAGCCCTCGTTGATAAGGTCGGCGACTTTTCTTTCCAGCTCGTACAATTCCCGCTGTTTCTTTTCTTCGCCGTATTGGTTGCGGATATTCCTTTCATGCTCGTTGAACACAATCCAGTTCAACGCTTCGCCTACTTTCTGCATGGCTTGGGGCATGAAGTCTTTCCGAACGATCTTTGAAACAGCCGAGCCTAGTTTGTTGTAGGCATCGCCGGCTTCGTTGCGGTACTTTATCATTTCGTCATAGACGAATTTCAACACCTTAACTTTAAACGACGGGTTAATCCACATTGCAAAATCGATGAACAGTAAGGGCGACATCCAAACAGCTCCTGCCTCTTTGCTCCCGTCTTTGTTGGTTCTCGATTTATTTATTATAAGTATTTGATTTATAGGTTTTTCGGAATTCCGAATTTGATCGTCGTCATTTATAAGAGCTTTTATAAACTCTTTTGTCTTACTGTTTTCGAGATAGTGGTTAACATTTTTCTTATGGTTGTTGCCTTCGTTCCACTGTTTCAACAATTCGGATGCACAGAAAAATCCGTCTTTGGTACGTTGGGTCACATCTATGTTACCCATTCGCCTTTTCATCAGTTGGTTCGTTTTCATAGCGTATTTTCTTTGTTTATTTTAGATTCAACGACTTTGTATTTAATGGGCAATCCGGAGCAGGTGATAGCGAGCAGGGCAGAGTCCCTTTCTTCTTGGTTGCTGCGGGGGCTGTTAAACTCTATCCCGCTCATCTGGCACAACCGCTTCAATTCTTCATGGGTGATCTTGCCGTCTTTCCCTTGCCAGCACTTGCGCAACGGGGATTGCTCCATGACTTGTATTCCGTAATGCCTCAGCATTTCGACTATCTTGCGACCGGTCTCTTGGTTTCGACCTACATGCTCGCCTTTCTTGGCTGCGCTCGCCCGTGTGTCTTTCGGTGACAAATGCCAGTTGGATTTGTTTTTCCAACCTGCCTCGACATATACCGCCACTCGTTCATCGTTTTTCTTGCAGTGCTCATGAAGTTTTTTTATGCCCTCTACCAACAAGGGGAATGGGCAAACACTCATCTCCATTTTCATTTTCCTTGTGTCCAATACGGAGTAGCCGCTGCGCTCAACGTCGGGGTCTATCCCTATCAATACATCGTATTTGTGTTCTCTGTTGTATGTGGCCTGTTCTTCCATTATATTGTATCTTTCTCTTTTTGTTCGGCAGGCGGGACTCGAACCCGCAACTGTATATTCGCTCCTTATACTCGACTTATACCGCTCTCCCGTTTGAACCACTGCCGATACCACCTAAAACACTTATGGCTAATTTCTCCCCGCAGTTCCTTTCTCCGTATGGTGATCGACCACGTACCCGGATCGGCTTGCGGGGAATGTCTCACATTATTCTCCTATATCAGGTCTATGATTTTGGTTTTCACAATTCCGTCCAACCTCATGTCTTTAAGGCCTTGTCTCATGTGTTCTTGCATGAGGCGGTTGGCTTCGGTGATGTCTTTGGCGCAAACGAGGTTGTAGTACTTCGTTTCCTTTTCATTGCCGTTGTCATCGATGAATATGTCTATCAACGTGGCTTTGTAGAAGGGCTTGCCTTCTTCCTTTTCGTTGACTATCTCGATGACTTTCGAGCGGGTGATAGAGAATACATCGCAATCTCCGTTGTACTGCTCTAATCCTTTTGCCTCGGCCTCGGCGAACAGTTCTACATCGGTGATGAAGTGTTCGACGACTTCTTTCTTCTCTCCTTTGCCGTTCTCTTTATCGACTTTCAGTTTAATTTCGTAAAACATAATGATTCGTATTTAATCTATATTAATTTTAGCATAATGATTCCGATACTATCGCTGTCGTCGCTTTTAACGAGCAAAGATTTATTGCCTTCCGAAAGCTGCATATATGCGTCATCAAAATTGAATAGAGCTTTTCCAATCTTGGAGAGGAACGAAGGATCTATCCGTAACTTTGTGATTCCTTCTGTGCTCTCTTTTAGATGTTCTGAAATTACATTCTCCATTTCAGGGTATTTATAGACTTCGGAGAATGGGTATATAACTTTTTGATTGTCACACAATATACATTCAAACCCCATGTCCGTAACTTGTACCATATCGTAAGAGAGGATAGACTTGTAGGCTTTTGAGCCTATAAACTTACCATCGAGCTTTTCTATTTCTTCATCGGTGAATGTGGAACATTCGGATAACTTGTTTTTTACCAAGATATGTGTATCGCATGCATAAGCGTAACCATCTTTAAAATGGATATATGAAAATACAGGTCTGAAATAGTCGTTTCTACTGCATGCCAAGTCCATTCTTAGGTCTTTGTTGAAATTATGTCTAGTCTTCATCGCTTTTATTCTTATCGGTTAAAAACTTCTTTGAACTTCTCGTCGAGGGCATTCAATATTCTCATTCGCTCAGCCGCTCTACCTTGATTATCAGTAGTGTAAATTCTCATTAACAATTGCTCTCGTGAGCCACAAAAACAGCCACATGTATAAAATGGAGCAACATTGGGATAGTTGTGTTTATACCAGATATGAGTAGTACCTTGTACTGACACATAGGTATCTTTTACCGTAAATTGAAGTTCTTCCGCTTCGTAATCGGGCATGTTGGGGTTCCCTGCCACATAACGGCGGACAATACAGTCGCTGTCCTTTG
>ERZ779895.1678-NODE-1678-length-22544-cov-6.352217_pt1 | contig 22544 bp, 19 predicted proteins | sample MGYA00511093_ERZ779895 | MGnify/ENA primary metagenome ERZ779895 (study PRJEB29588, sample SAMEA2142970) | human gut metagenome | biome: human gut; feature: human-associated habitat; material: faeces | place: Denmark | collected 2008/2010 ... | reverse complement strand
GACTCGCAGCGAACTTTTCAAACCCTGCCACCCCTGACAGAGCAATCTCTCACGTCCGCACCTTGCTTTGGATACATTATACCACACTTGTCCCCCCCGGCAAGAGTAAATTAGTCAGACTTATCGCGAAAATTAGTAAAATTTATGTAGGTTGCGTTCTAATCAGACACCAGCTTTAACCGGGCGCTTCCGCGCCCGCTCTTGCCCTCAGTTCTACCCCACTTTAGCAGTCCATGTGCAAATCCCTTATAAACGCAAAAAAGCGCCGAGCTTTCGCTCGGCGCTGCTTACTTCCCTGTAGGGCCGCAAATCCGGGCGCCCCCGCGGCACATGAAAGTATCCGCTTAAGGCTGCTTCCTTCCGGACCTGACCTGGTTCACAGGCTCCCATTGCGCAGGACCCGAATTTACGGTCCCACAGAGAAGCAATAAAAAAACCGCTATTGGCGGCCGATTTTATGGCGGAGAGAGAGGGATTCGAACCCTCGGTACGGTATCCCGTACACACGCTTTCCAGGCGTGCACCTTCAACCACTCGGTCATCTCTCCAAGGTTGAAAACTTAAACCATTTTCAATTCGCACCTTTGACGGCGCACACAGTAGCACAACTGCGTATATTATTATACTGACTTTAAGCGTTAAAGTCAATAACTTTCTGTAAAAAATTTTATATTTTACCTGCCAGATATTCAGTGCAGGAAGCGGCAGTAAGACTAAAAAGCGGCTGCCCTTACGGACGCCGCTTTTTAATGAGCTGTATTTACTTTAATACAACAACTTCACCGCGCTCTGTCAATCGTCGTTATCCTCAGCAGGTAAGAGCATGACCGCGCAATCCGCATTAAGCACCACGTTTTCCGACGTGCTGCCTAAATCGTCGCCGCTGGTCATATCGGCGCCGGTTTTCGCCAGCATAATCAGGCTGACGTTATCGCGCTCGCAGATAGCCGCTATTTTTTTAGAAGCCACGCCATGGGCGATACGGTAATCGGCGTCGATGCCGAAAATTTTCATCTCGTCCACCAGCTCCTGCAAAAAGAGCATAGCGCTGCCGTACTTTTCTTTATAATCCCGCTTACTGCGGCTATGCTCGATAACGTGAACAAAAATCACCTTACCCACAAATTCGCGCAGGCTGCGGATAATATTCAGCCCCTCAAGTGATTTACGCGAAAAATCCGTAGGCAGCAGCACCGTTTCCAACAAATTGCCGGTCGTCTCGTCCTCCTCGTCCTTATTTATCAGCAACGGAAGATTAGCCGCTCTGGCCAGCTCATAGGTCGTGCTGCCCATCAGCGCGCGTTTAAAAAAGCCCTTGCGGTGCGAAGCAACTAACAGCAAATCGGCTTCGCATTCTTCGGCCAAGGCAGCCAAAGCCGGAGCTGTTTCACCGGACGGCATAACGATGGAAATATCTTCATAGCCTGCTTGCTCTATATCGTTTTTATACCCTTCCAGACGGCTGCGCGCTTTTTTATAGCTGCTACCGTCGGGGTCGGCGTCGTCGTCATCTTCAAATACGTGCGCCAAAACCACTTCTGTTTCCGTATCGGGGCACAAGCTAAACAGACACTCAGTCAGCTTATCGGCCTGCGGGGACAGATCCGTGGCCAGCAGGACCTTGGTGAATGTACTCATTTATCTGCTCCTTTAAATAGAAATATATAATAGATAAATTTCGCCATAAAACGTAAAATTCCTGCCGCCGTAAATTATAATTTACTACAAAAAAGCAGGGGCCGCAATGGTCCCTGCAAAAAGCAACAGCTTATCAATTACCTTTATTCTTTTTCAGCAGCAGCAGCAGCTCAGTCAAATCGGCCAAAGTAACCTCTTCCTTCTTAGGCTCCTCAACTGCTCCCTCAATATCCACGAAAAAGCTGCTGATAGTGCAGGCCAGCGCTTCACGCAGCTTAATCAGGTTGGGAATTGTCAAACCGGCGCGGCCGTTTTCAATATTGCTTAAATGAGTTTGAGTAACGCCAATTTGCTTGGCCAACTCCGTCTGAGAAATATTTTTGGTGACGCGCAGCATTTTTACGCGAGTACCTATGAGCTTATTGTAATCCTCTGTCATTCACATACACCCTTTCCTTAATTTATATATAATAATATTTTCTGACGTTATGTAAATACCTGTTAGCATTATAACACTTCTTTCTGTCATAAACAAGCCTTGTATCTACCTGATGCGATAATTTTTTTAAAGATATCCTATTGAAACGCAAGCAGAGGAAAATATAGTATGCCTCTGCAAAAATAATTGCTAGAAAGTCTTTATACTTTATGCAAGCATAAAAACGGCGCGCCTTGCTGCCAAAGCGCGCCGTCAGAGCAAGCCTGTTGCTTTAAGCGTTCAGCAGCTTGCCGGGATTCAGTATATTATTGGGGTCCATAGCCTTTTTAATAGTTTTCATAATGGACATTTCCACAGGGTTGCAGTATTTTTCCAGCGCCGCAATCTTTTTAGCGCCGATGCCATGCTCGCCGGATAAACGGCCGCCAAGGCTGTAAACGTAAGCGTAGCAAATGCTGTGGAATTCGTTGACCTGCTTTTCCCATTCCTCATCGCTCAAATCCATTTTCAGGATATTGAAATGCAGATTGCCGTCGCCTGCGTGAGCCAGGCACATACATTTGAAAGAATATTGCTGGGAGACCTCCATCAAATGGTTCAGACAGTCGGCAATTTTATCCACCGGCACCACCAAATCGTCAGAGGTGGAAACCTTGCTCAAAGCCTTGGAACCTTCCAGACAGCTGCGGCGTACCTTCCACACGCGCTCGTCGGCCTCTACCACGTCGGTAGCGCCGCAGGCAGTGCAGATTTCGTCCAGCTGCTCCATCTTCATATCCAGCTCGTCCTCGTTAAAGGTTTCTACCGTCACGATAACGTAGCTGCCGTCCTCATAATGGGGCAGGCGCAGCTCGGCGTAATCGCTGGCCGCGCGCACGAAGCCGTTATCCATAAATTCCACGCTGGTGGGGTTCAACCCGGCCTTAATCAAATTAGGCACCAAATCCACGGCCTTGGCCACGTCGGTAAACACAGCCAGAATATCCAAACGGTAAGGACACAGCGGCAGCAGCTTTAGCGTAGCCTTGGTAATAATGCCCAGCGTCCCCTCGCTGCCCATAATGAGCTGCTCCAGGCAGTAGCCGGTGCTGCATTTTTTCAGACGGCTGCCCAGCTCCACAATCTCGCCCGTCGGCGTAACCACTTCTACAGAATAAACCTGATGGCGCGTAGTGCCGTAACGCACGGCCTTATTGCCGCCTGCATTGGTAGCAATATTGCCGCCGATTAAGCAGCTGTCGGCGCTGCAGGGGTCGCCTGCATACAGCAAACCTGCTTCGTTAGCCATTTGCTGAATCTCTACGGTGCGCGCGCCGGCCTCCACTACCATATACATAGCGTCGGCGTTCATTTCGATAATCTTATCCATGCGCTCCATCAGCAGTACAATGCCGCCGCATACGGCGATAGCGCCGCAGGATACGCTGGTTCCGGCGCTGCGCGGCGTTACCGGAACTAAAAATTTATTGGCCAGCTTCATAATAGCTGCAACCTCTTCCGTACTTCCCGGCAGCACTACTGCTTCCGGCAAATGGTGGTAATGCGGGTCCGGCTCCTCGTCGGTTTTATAACGCTCCAGCGTTTCCGCATCGGTCTTAACGTATTCTGCGCCTACAGCGGCGCGCAAAGCCTCCAAAACTTCTTTTGTTACGGGATTATACTTAGCCATAAATCAAAATGCTCCTTTACTTCTATACTACTGTGCTACTTTATATTATCACGGCCCGCAGTTCCGCGCCGCACATAAACCTTCCGTCAGGCGTTAAACACCTTGCCCGGATTCAAAATCAGATTGGGGTCCCAGGCGCGCTTAATTTTACGCATTAGCTCCAGCTCTCCGGCAGGAGTAAATTCCTCCAGAAATTCGCGCTTTTTAGCGCCGATGCCGTGCTCGCCCGCCAAACGGCCGCCGTGAGCGTAAGCGTAGGTATAAACCTCCTGCGTAAAACGGCGCAGATTGCTTTCCCACTCCTCGTCGCTTAAATCCAGCTTGCACAGCACGATATGCAGATTACCGTCGCCGATATGTGCGTTAATCCGCAGCGGGAAGGGATATTTCTTCACCGTTTCGATAATGAACTTCACCATATCGCTCATTTTGTCCACGGGCACCACCACGTCGTCCGTAGTGCAGACCTTGCTTATAAGGCTTACAGATTCCAAACAGTTGCGGCGCATAGCCCAAATGCGGTCGTCGGCCTCCAGCACGTCGATAGCGCCGCATTCCTCGCAGATTGCGTCCAGCTGCTCCATCTTCATATCCAGCTCGTCCTCGTTAAAGGTTTCCACCGTCACGATAACGTAAATGCCCTCGTCGGCGTGGGGCGCGCCGGAAAATTCCAGGAAGCGGGACGTAGTGCGCACATTGGCGTTATCCATATACTCAATGCTGGTAGGATTGATGCCAGCCTTGATAATTTTCGGCACCACGCTCATAGCCTGCACCGGGTAGGTAAACACTGCCAGCAAATCCAGGCGGTAGGGCGGCAGGGGCTGCAGCTTCAGCGTGACCTGCGTAATGATGCCCAGCGTGCCTTCGCTGCCGATTACCAGCTGCTCCATGCAGTAGCCTGTGCTGCACTTTTTCAGCGGCGCGCCCAAATCCACAATTTCGCCCGTCGGCGTTACGATTTGCACCGCGTAAACCTGATTGCGCGTTACGCCGTAGCGCACGGCCTTATTGCCTCCGGCATTAGTCGCCATATTGCCGCCAATCTGGCAGCTTTCGGCGCTGCAGGGGTCGCCCGCGTATAAGAAACCCTGCTCGTTAGCGGCTTTTTGAATATCAATAGTGCGCACACCGGCCTGCGCCACCAGGTACATACCTTCTTTATTAATCTCGATAATCTTATCGAGCCGTTCCATGAGCAGCACAACGCCGCCGCACACAGCGATAGCGCCGTCGGTAATGCCCGTGCCGCCGCCGCGCACCGTCAGCGGCACCAAATATTTATTGCACAGCTTTACTACGGCGGCAATTTCCTGCGCGTCAGCGGGAGAAATTACCACGTCCGGCAAATGAAAGCAGCGCTCGTCCTTTTCCTCATCGGTTTTATAGGTATCCAGCGTAACCGCATCGGTACGCACATACTCGTCGCCCACAACGGCGCGCAGCTCCTCTAAAAATTCTTCGGAAACAGTATTATATTTCGCCATAAAGTTCCCCCCGATTTCAATTTATCAAACGATGCGAGCAATGTTTTAAGCGTTAAAAATCTTGCCGGGATTCAAAATATTATTCGGATCCCATGCGCGTTTAATTTTCCGCATCAGCTCAAGCTCGCCCGCAGGCGTAAATTCTTCCATATAAGACAGCTTCTTCGCACCGATGCCGTGCTCGCCCGCCAGACGGCCGCCCTGCGCGTAAGCATAAGCGTAAACCTCCTCGTGGAAAGCATGCACGTTGCTTTCCCACTCCTCATCGCTCATATCGCATTTGCACAAAACAATATGCAGATTGCCGTCGCCAATATGCGCGTTGATTTTTACGGGAATAGGGAAAGGATACTTGGAGCCGATATGCATAATCTCTTTTATCGTCGTCGCAATTTTATCCACCGGCACAACTACGTCGTCCGTCAGGGAAACCTTGCTCACCAGGCTGATGGACTCCTGACAGTTGCGACGCATCGCCCAAATGCGGTCGTCAGCCTCCAGCACGTCGATAGCCCCCGCTTCCTCACACAAATCGCTGAGCTGTTCCATTTTCGTATCCAGCTCGTCCTCCGTAAAGGTTTCCACCGTAATGATAACGTAAATGCCCGTTTCATAATGCGGCGCGCCTTTAAATTCAATATAATCGGCAGTGGCGCGCACATACGAATTATCCATATATTCGATACTTGTCGGATTGATGCCGGCCTTATTTATTTTCGCTACCAGAGACAGCGCCATATGCGGATCCTCGAACACAGCCAGCACGTCGAAACGATACGGCGGCAAAGGCTGCAGCTTGAGTGTTACTTTTGTGATAATCCCCAGCGTGCCCTCGCTGCCCATAACCAGCTGCTCCATGCAGTAGCCGGTGCTGCATTTTTTCAAGCGTGCGCCCACCTCAACGATTTCGCCCTCCGGCGTAACCATCTCAAAGCCGTAAACCTGATTGCGCGTTACACCGTAGCGCACAGCCTTGTTGCCGCCCGCATTAGTCGCCAGGTTAGCGCCAATCATGCAGGATTCGGCGCTGCAGGGATCGCCAGCGTAAAGGAACCCCGCTTCATTAGCCATTTTTTGAATGTCCACGGTGCGCACGCCAGCCTCGGCAATTAAGTACATACCTTCAGTATTCATTTCAATAATTTTATTCATGCGCTCCATCAACAGAATGATACCGCCGCAAACGGCAATCGCGCCATCAGCCAGACTGGTGCCGCCGCTGCGCACAGTTACAGGCACCATGTACTTGTTGCACAGCTTCACTACCGCAGCCACCTCCTGCGCATCTGCGGGACGCACTGCGGCCTCCGGCACGCGGAAACGGCGCGGGTCATATTCCTCGTCAGTTTTGTAGGCGTCCAGCCTTTCGGGATCGGTGATAACATTTTCTGCGCCCAATGCGGCGCGCAGCTCTTCGAGCATTGCTTCGCTCACAGGATTATATGCTTGCATTATTTAACCTCCTGATGCAATAATTCTTCTATTTTAATATTAGGATTAGTATAGCTAAGATTGGCCTTAGATTTCATGCCGCCCATCTGAATAGCATGCTGCGGACACCAATTACGGCAGCCAAAGCAATAAGCGCATTTATCCCCGAAAACAGGCCGCTGCTTTTCCATAGTAATATTGCCCACAGGACACAGCTTAGCGCACAGGCCGCAGCCTACGCAGCGCTGAGGACGCAGCCGCAGCTTGCCCACGCGCAGCACATTGCGCAGGAAGCACCAGCTCAAGGAAACGCCAAAATATTTCCACAGCCTGCGCTCTTGGCAAAGGCTTACGTCACGCTTACGCTCGTGCAGCCGCGTTACGATCTCCGCCAACGCTTTATCAGCGGCGATGAGCGTTGCATCGTTGTGCATTTGCGAAGCCATAAAGAAATTATCCGGCATCACGACGGCGGCAGCATAATCCAGCGTTATATTTTTCTCTGCCAACAGCTCCTGCAAATGCTTCAGCGCCCGTCCCTGGTTGCCGCCCATAGTCGCTATGCCAAAGCAATACTCTGTCCCGGCCTGTAAAGCCCGCAAAAAATTCTGCACCAGCGGCGGCAGGTCGAAGCAGTACACCGGGCAGACGATGCCCACAATCTCGTCTTCCACCTGATAGGGATGCGCTAGATACGCGGCCATCGGCTCCAAGCGGCACTGCGGAAGCACAGCGGCAGCCTGCTTGGCAGCGTCCAGGCTGTTGCCCGTACCGCTGAAATAAAAAATCACTGACATAAACGTCACCTGCAATTTAGCTTAAAGTATGGCGCAAACAGCGTGCCTTACAGCAGCGCAGTTCGCTCCATTCTAATTTTTTATTATATTACAAAAAAGCTTTTTTGTCTTGCCTTCATCGATAAAAAAAGTAAAAGGCCTTCCTCCGCAGAGAAAGACCTTTTGTTTTTTTGCATTTAAAATTTACGTTGGTAAGAAATGGAAGCAATCTTGGTATAGCTGTCGCGCGTATGAACGCTATCATACAAATCAGTTGCTCCACCTTTAAAGTCAAGGCAGCCTACATTCATCCAGGCAAGCGCAAAGCCCAGGGTTTGCTTCTTATCATGGTACTGCATACCAACAGAATAAGTCGTGCGCGTGCCGGTCGGAATCATAAAATCGCCGCCGTCGTAAGGAATGGAGCTTTCATCGAAAGCGTAGCCCAGCATACCGCTGTACTTATCGCTGAATTTATGCTCCAAGCCTATGGCAAAGCGTTTGCCATTCGACCAGTTTTTCGGATTATCCGAGCTAAACGGAACATTAGAAAACGAAAGATTCAAAGCGTCATAACGCTCCCAGCGAGTCCAAGTGCCTCTCAGTTCAACGCGCGTTTTATCGTCAAATTTATGACTGTAGCCAATATCTAAGCTTTCCGGCAGAGTAACTACCCCATAAGCATCACCGTATATATCCATGTTAACAGGTCTGCCTAAGGCAGACAGCCGCGGATGAAAGTCATAATCCGCTTCCATGGAATGGTTTATTTTGCTGTGATAAACTATACCCATTTCATTTTTTTCGTCAAATTTATAGTTAGCAGCAGCATTCCACCCCAACGCATAGCTCTCGCCCTCAATATGCATTGCCGCTCTACCATTCGCAGCGGCAATAGCCATTGCAATATTTTTATCCAGCTGCAAGCCAACATAGTTGACCTCAGCTCCTAAAGCAGCTGTCCATTTTTTATCAAACTTATGCGCATAGTTAGCGCCCAAGCTCAGGCCGTTCAGCTTCGAACTAAAAGCGTTAGAGCCAGCAGCAGAACTACGCTCGAACTGCGATACCATGCCAAAGCGGCTATACGCGCCGATACCGACCCAATCCTTATCGTTCACCTGCTTTACATAGTAGCTGCCGGGAGCCCATGCCGGGTGTACTCTGTTATGGCCGGATTGTTCTAAAGGCGAACCTTCCAAGTCATACTTGCCGTGCGGGCTTAAATAAGTCGCGCTTATTTTCAGCGCTTCGCCCTCCACCTTAGTAATGGAAGCAGGGTTATAAGCCAGATTAGCGGCGTCGTCCTCGGCAAACATGCGCGCGCCGCCCATAGCCAAACCTTCAGCGGACCATTCGTAAATAGCGAAGCCCTCCGCGCCCACAACCTGCGGCACGAGCAGCGCGGCGGCTGCGCTCAAAGCTAAAAGATATTTTTTCATAGGTTTTCCACACATCCCTTCACCACAATTTTTCTAAAATAGCTATAAGATATTTTAACAGATTTGACAAAGTCCTGTATAAAAACCTTTAATTACTCATTTTAACTGGCCGATTAAATCAGCTGCGTTAAGCCCGCTATGCTCAGACTCCTGTCGCCTGCGGAAATTATCCTCCTGCAATTTGCGCACCTCCGCCAGCGTCGGCACATTGTCGCGCTCCCACGGCTGGTACTGGATGGTCGTGCAGTGAAGGTACTTTGCATAGCGCTCTTGCGCGTCCTCCGCTGCCGCGGCTTCAGCCAAATCGCGCTCCGCCGCTTCCGTCAGAGGGAACGATTGGTAAGCCTCCGCGATTTTGGCGCAAGCGTCCTCATATGCGCCCTGCGCTGCCAGACCTTCGGCCATAAATACCAAAGCGCGGAAGCGATAAGGATTTACGCCCGCGTTTGCCTTTTCCTGCTCCAGCATCGCCGCAGCTTCGGCCGCAGCCTTTTCCTCCTGCCCGCCGCTGCGCAGCAGCTCCAGTCGGCGCACCCAAATTTTGCCGCGGTCGGCGCTGCGGAAAACATGGGGATAAGCGCGGCACAAACGATAGGCTTCCTTTAAATAAACCAGCGGCGCTTCTATGGTTCCCGTCAGCTGCCAGATAATCTGCGCAATATCCCGCAGGCACAGCACCTTATGTTCGGCCTCGCTGAGGCCAAAATCCGGCGCATCCTCCATATCGGGCTGCACGTCCCTAACTGTCGCGAGAACGGCCATCGCGCCCTCCACGTCTTTTAAAATCAGCAGCATGCGCCCCACGGTGCTGCGGCATTTCCAGTCGTTATAATCGTTAATAAAGCTTAAAGGGATGGGGCAATCATAGGTAGCGACCCGATGCACATATCCCTGCCATTCCAATTGATCCATAAAAATACCTCCGTAAACGCAATTTATCTTTCTCCCTGCAGCATACGCAAAAATTCTGCTTCGTCGATAACCGTTACGCCCAGCTGACGCGCCTTGTCCAGCTTACTGCCGGCCTCCTCGCCGGCGATAACGTAATCCGTCTTTTTGCTGACGCTGCCGCTGACCTTAGCGCCTACATCCTGCGCCATGGTTTTGGCTTCGACCCGTCCCAGCGTAGGCATGGTGCCCGTAAAGACCAGCGTTTTGCCGAAGAAGGGATTATCTTCTTTGGCCTCCGGCGCAGTAAAGGTCATTTTAAGTCCGGCCGCCGCCAGACGCTCCAGCAAATCGCGGTTGGCCGGCACGCTGAACCAGGTAACTACGCTTTCGGCAATTTTTGCGCCGATATCGCGAATCTGCGCCAACTGCTCCGGCTGCGCCTCCAGCAGCTTATCCGCGCTGCCGAACTGCGCCGCTAAAATCCGCGCCACCTTCGCGCCCACATGACGGATGCCCAAGGCGAACAGCAGCCTGTCCAGCTCGTTTTCCTTGCTGGCAGCCAAAGCCTGCAATAAATTATCGGCAGACTTTTCACCCATACGCTCCAGCTGCAGCAAATCCTCCCGCCGCAGGCTGTACAAATCGGCAGCGTCGCGCACCAAACCGGCGTCCAGCAGTTGATTGATGACCGACGGACCGCAGCCGTCGATGTTCATAGCGTCGCGGCTGACAAAATGAATCAGCCCTTCGCGCCCCAAAGCGGGACAGTGCGGATTAGTACAGCGGATGGCCGCCTCCGCGCCCTGCCGCTCCACGCTCCAACCACATTCCGGGCACACCGTCGGTATCTCCACCGGCTTTTCCGCGCCCGTGCGTTTTTCTGCCGCCACCCGCAGAACCTCGGGAATAATTTCGCCTGCCTTATTGATAATAACCCTATCGCCTAAGCGAATATCCTTGGCTTTAATAAAATCCTCGTTGTGCAGCGTTGCCCGGCTGACTACGCTGCCGCTAAGCTTCACCGGCGTCAGCACCGCCGTCGGCGTCAGCACGCCAGTGCGCCCTACGCGCCAGTCGATATCCTCCAGCGTGGTTTCCGCCTGCTCCGGCGGATATTTAAAGGCGATAGCCCAGCGCGGGTCCTTGCCCGTAGCGCCCAAAAGCTGCTGCTGTCGTACTTCGTTAACCTTGATAACCGCGCCGTCCGTATCGTAAGCCAAGCCAGAGCGCCGCTCATCAAAATCCTTGATATAGGCCAAAGCGCCGTCGATATCCGGCACCACCTTATAATTTTCGCTGACCTTAAAGCCGTAGGCCGTCAAAGCCGCCAACGAATCGCTGTGCCTAGCGCGAGCGCCCTCACCCACGATATAATAGGCGAAAAAACTCAAAGAACGGCTGGCCGTCACCTGCGGGTCCAGCTGGCGCAAACTGCCTGCCGCCGCATTGCGCGGATTGGCAAATTCGCTCTCGCCCCGCTCCGAACGCTGCTCGTTAAGCTTCATAAAGGCGTGCCGCGGCATATAGACCTCGCCGCGCACGTCCAACAGTTCCGGCAGCTGCTCACCCGGCGGCGCCTGCAGCACCAGCGGAATACTGCGGATAGTTCGCACATTAGCCGTCACATTTTCGCCCACCACGCCGTCACCGCGAGTAGCGGCGCGCACCAGACGACCGTTTTCGTAAATCAAGCTGCACGCCAGGCCGTCTATCTTGGGCTCCATAACATATTCCACTTTACTGCCCGCAGGCAGGCCGTTCCTGACCCGTTCGTCAAAGGCCCGCAGCTCGCCTTCGGAAAAAGCGTTGGACAAGCTCAAAAGCGGCTCCAAATGTCGCACCTCGGCAAACTGGGAGCTGGCGCGTCCGCCTACGCGCTGTGTCGGCGAATCGGCAGGCACGCTGTCGGGCCAGGCTGCCTCCAGCTCGCGCAGGCGCACCAGCAGCCTGTCATATTCGCTGTCGGTAATCTCCGGCGCGTCCAGCACATAATATAAATATTCATGATGGCGAATCTCCTGACGCAGCTGCTCGGCCTCGGCCAGATCCTGCGTCTTTTCGTCCGCAAATAAATCCGTTTCTGCCATAATTTTCTCTCCTGTATATAACCCTGCTGCGCAGCATCAGCCTACAGCTTTTCCAGCGGCGCGTATTTGGTCAGCAGACTGCGGATACCGCCGCCTGCGAAAGCCACGTTGACCTCCTGCCCGTCCTCGCTGTCCTTCACGGCCACCACCGTACCTACGCCCCATTTCTTATGGCGCACCTTATCGCCTGCGCGGAAGCTTTTAGCAGCGCCGCTTTCCTTGGGCACAAAGCTGGACTTGGGCTGCAAAAACCAGTTGGCGGTTTTGGGACGTGCCTCCTGCCGCTGCTCCGTCGGGCGCAGAGCGGGCCGCGGCAGCGCAGGCCGCTTATAAACGTGGATTAAATTCCGCGGCACCTCCTGCAAAAAGCGGGAGGGCGGATAGGAAATCGTATGACCGTAAATCATACGCGCGCGGGCGTTGCTTAAATACAGGCGCTTTTCCGCACGGGTAATGCCCACATAGCACAAGCGCCGCTCCTCCTCGATTTCGTTTTCGTCCAGCAGCGTGCGGGCATGTGGGAAAATGCCCTCCTCCATGCCCACCAAAAATACGGTGGGGAACTCCAGGCCCTTAGCCGAATGCAGCGTCATCAGCGTCACCGCATCGTCGCCCAGCTCGGCGTCGTCGATGTCCGATACTAAAGCCACGTCGGACAAAAAGTTTTCCAAAGAAGCCTCATCGCCGTTACGGGCCGCCTTCTCAGCAAAATCCTCGGCCACGCTCAAAAGCTCCTGCAAATTCTCCAGGCGGCTCTGGTCCTGAGCGCTGCGGCTCAGCTCCAGCTCCTCCTGATAGCCGGTGCGCTGCATCACGTCCGTAATCAGCTGCTTCACCGTTTGCTCCTCAGCATCTCCCATAAACTCAAACAGCAGACCTGCCAGCTCGTCCAAAGTTTTCACAAAGCGGCTGCTCAGCCCCGGCACTGCCGAAGCATTGGAAATTACATCGAACAGGCTCTGCTCCGTTTCTGCCGCATAGGCCTGCAAACGGGCCAGCGTCGCGTCGCCGATGCCCCGGCGCGGCACGTTGATAATACGCAGCAGGCTCAAGCCGTCGTGCGGGTTAAAAATCAACCTCAGATAAGCGATAATATCCTTAATTTCCTTGCGCTCATAAAACTTGGTGCCGCCCACCATCGTATAAGCGATGCCGCTCTTGATAAGCATTTCCTCAAACACGCGGGACTGGGTATTAGTGCGGTACAGCACGGCCATATCGCCTAAGCGCTCACCCTGCTGCTGCAGCTCCTGCATGCGCTCGATGACGAAGCGAGCCTCGTCCCGCTCGTCCACCGCCTGATAATAGGTAATTTCCGTACCTGTGCCGTTATCCGTCCACAAATTTTTCGGCTTGCGCCCCGTATTGTTTTCGATAACCGCGTTAGCCGCATCCAAAATCACCTGGGTGCTGCGGTAATTCTGTTCCAGCTTCACCAGCTTAGCGTCGGGGTAATCCTTTTCAAAATCCAAAATGTTTTGGATATCCGCGCCGCGCCAGCCGTAAATGCTCTGGTCCGCGTCGCCTACCACGCAAATATTACGGTGCTTGGCGGCCAGCAGCTTCGTCAGCAAATACTGTGCGTGGTTGGTATCCTGGTACTCGTCCACCATCAGATAATCAAATTTATCCTGATATTTATTGCGTACCTCCTCGTTCTGCTGCAAAAGCCGCAGCGTCAGCAGCAGCAAATCGTCGAAATCCACGGCGTTATTGGCCCGCAGCTTCGCTTCGTAGGCTTCGTAGATCTGCGCCACCTTCTGCTCGTAAAAATCGCCTGCCTCTTTGGCAAAATCTGCCGCCGACTGCAGCTGGTTCTTCGCATTGCTGATACGGCCGATAATCCCCGCAGGCTGAAAACGCTTTTCGTCCAAATCCAGCTCTTTCAGAATCTGCTTAATCAGATTTTTCGTATCCGTAGTATCGTAAATAGCGAAATTATTGCTATAGCCCTCTAATTTATCGATATCGCGGCGCAGCACGCGGGCGCAGAAGGCATGGAAGGTAAACAGCCACACGTCCTTAGCAGCCAGCCCCGCCATCTTATCTACACGCTCGCGCATTTCCGCGGTGGCTTTATTAGTAAAGGTAATCGCCAAAATGCGGTAGGGACGCACGCCCTGCTGCAATAAATGCGCCACGCGGCAGGTCAGAACCTTCGTCTTGCCGCTGCCCGCACCCGCTAAAATCAGCATGGGGCCGTTAATCGTCTGTACGGCGTCCGCCTGCTCTTTATTTAAACCCTGCAATGTATCCGTCATATCTTTCAATAACCTCCGTCAAATATCCGGCCGCGACGGCAGCCGAAAGCTTACTAAAATATTCGTTCTTTATTATACCACAAGGGCATATGTTCTGCTAAGCTCTGCGTTCGCCTTCGGCTCCGCAATCGCTAAGCATTCACATTATACCATGACTGCCGCGGCTCTGCCAAACTCAGTCAGAGAACAAAAACTCGCACTCCAAATAAATATAAAGCCTTGCTCACAGCTTTACTTACCGGCGTTAAAATTTCTGCTTTAAGCGCATTCGGAAAGAATGTGACCAAGGCTTTTCCTTAACTAAAATAAAACTTATGATATAATACCTTGCATGAGATAGCTGATAGTCGGCTTTCCTACTCCCTAAGAGTAGGGGGTGATGTACTATGACGGTATTCGAGGTCTTATCTTTAATGATAAGCTTTGCAACCCTAGTAGTTCTCATTCTCTCATTCCGCAAATAGGAATGAGAAAAGCCGCCTAACATGCGGTTAAGCGGCCTTCCGTCAAATTTTTAATTTCTCGGGGAGAGCTGACTTGCCCAATCAGCTATCTCTGTTTTTATTATATACTTTGAATGGCAGAAAGTCAACTTTCGATGAGCGTCTGCATTACTGCCGTTAATGCGCCGCGCATAAAATATACCTGCGCCGTATATATTGAGCCCTGCGCCCTAATGTGCTAGAATAAATTTATCTTGAGCCTGACGCTTAAAGGAGTCTGTTATGAGTAAAAATAAACCCTTCGTGCCCGCCGAGGACCTCAGCAAGCTGTGGCGGGCCATCATAGAATTCGATATGCTGCAGCCCGGCGACCGCATTCTCGTCGGCCTCAGCGGCGGCAAGGACAGCATGCTGCTGACCGCTATGCTGGCGGAAATCAAAAAGTATTCTCCAATCCCTTTTGATTTGGCCTGCTATACCGTCAACGGTATGTTTTCTCCCGACTTTCCCAGGCAGCGCCTGCAGGAATTCTGTGCCCAGTACGGGCTGGAGCATTACAGCGACGACGTGGACGTAATGGCCGCCCACGCCCGCAAGGGCGGCAGCCCCTGCTTCACCTGCGCCTATTTCCGCCGGGCGGCCACTAACCGCCGCGCCCAGGAGCTGGGCTTCAACAAGGTAGCGCTGGCGCACCATAACGACGACGCCGTCGAAACCTTCTTTATGAACTTAGTAACCTCGGGCCAGCTGCGCACCTTTTTGCCGGTAACGCCTCTTTCACGCTCCGGCATTACCGTACTGCGTCCACTGCTGTATTACAGGGAAAGCGAAATACGCCGGCTGGTTGCCAAACTTAACCTTGAGCCCATCAAAAACCCCTGCCCCTACGACGGTCATACCATGCGGCAGGATATCAAAGAACATATCGCCCAGCTCGACGGCCGCTACCCGGAAATTTACGAGCATCTGGCCGCCGCCATGCGCTGCTCCCAGCAGCAGGAGCTGTGGCCTGCCAAGCCCGAAGCCAAAGAGCTGATCGGTAAATTCCGCGCCTTCTGGCAGCGTAAAAAAACTCAGGAGGCTACCAAATGAAAGCCCGCGCCTATCTTTACATCATCAGCGCGGCGGCTCTATGGGGACTCATCGGCCTTTTTGTCAAAATTCTGGCGGGGCAGGGCTTCACCTCCATGCAGATTGTAGCGCTGCGCGCCATAGCATCGGCTTTTTGCATAACTCTTGTACTTTGCAAGCTGGGGCTGCGCCATCTGCGCATCCGCCTGCGCGACGCCTGGCTGTTTGCAGGCACGGGCATCTGCAGTCTGGTATTTTTCAATTACTGCTACTTTAACTGCATGCAGCAAAGCAGCCTGGCCGTAGCGGCGCTGCTGCTTTATACCGCGCCCATCTTCGTCATGCTGCTGTCGCTGCTGCTCTTTGGAGAAAGCTTTAATCTTCGCAAGGGCGTTTCGCTGGCCTGCACCTTCATCGGCTGCGCCTTCGTCACCGGCGCTTTCAGCAGCGGCCTGACGCTGACGCTGGCCGGCCTGCTTTACGGCTTGGGCAGCGGCGTAGGCTATGCGCTGTACAGCATTTTCGGCAAATACGCCGTACAAAAATATTCCTCGCCGACCATTACCGCCTATACCTTTTACTTCGCTTTAGCCTCCGTGCCATTGGCGGACTTTAACAGGGAAGCCTTTGCCCGCCTCGACCTGACCAGCGTGCTGTGCAGCCTGGGTTTGGGTCTGGTCTGCGCCGTCATCCCCTATATCTTTTATACTAAAGGGCTGGAGCAGGTGGAGCCGGGGCAAGCCTCCATTCTTGCCACCGTGGAGCCCTTCGTGGCGGCGGCCCTAGGGATGCTGGTCTTCGCCGAGCCCCTAACCTTTGGCAAAGCTGCCGGCATGCTGTTGATTTTTTTCTCCATCGTAATTTTAAATCTGCCGAAAAAATAAAAGTATCAACTATACAAAAAGCTCTGTGCATGTACCGACCCCAAAAAGTTAGACCTGAAATCTAACGATTGGAGGTCGGTATTTTTATGGCTAAGTATAGTTTTGAATTTAAGAAAAAAGTAGTTATGGCATATCTTAATGGCGAAGGAAGTTTTAAGTATATTGCTAAGAAATATGGTGTACGCTCAGATACAGATGTAAGAAAATGGATTGCCAATTATAGAAATTTTGGGGATCAAGGATTATTTAGTTCCAGGCAAAATGCAACTTATTCTTTTGAAAAGAAACTTTCTATAGTAGAATTATATCTATCAAGTGAAGTATCATATCAGGAGTTGGCTATTCGAGAAGGCATCTTAAATCCAAACCTAATAACTAGTTGGGTTAGTCGCTTTCGCATAGCAGGCCCTGAGGCGTTGAAACCACATAAGAAAGGTCGAAAGAAAATATTGGATAATGCAATTAATGTACAATCAACAAATGCTCCTTCCACCGGTGTAAGTGCTGAATATATAAAACAACTAGAGGACGAACTTCTTAAATTAAGGATAGAGAACACCTTTTTAAAAGAACTGAGGAGACTGCGTTTAGAGGACGAAGCAAAAATGAGAGAACGGCGCGCGTCATCAGCAGTCTCCGAAGAGAGTTTAGATTAAAAGACCTTCTCTCGTACACAGGAATGCCTAAAGCGACCTGTATGTATTGGCAAAAACGATTCGAAAGAGCAAATCCTGACAAAGAAATAGAAGAAAAGATCATTGAGATTCATAAATTCAATAAAGACTATGGATATCGAAGAATGGTTGGAGAACTTCGTAACCAGGGATATACGTATCCGCTATGTCGGAGCAGGAGGGCGTGACCGAGGCACTCAAAACGGCTGACCAAATGGAATGGGTACGCCGTAAAAACAACATCCGCAACCGTGCGGAGGAAATCGTCTTGACTGAACTTGTATATTCTTAAACGAATGCCCGTTATCGGCTATGTTGGCTGATAACGGGCATTAGCTTTTTGATGGAGCGAACAGTTACCTCTACAGTCACCTTGGGGGTGGAGACTGATAATGTATGCCCAATAGCCGCTTATCCGCTGTCTGCCCTAAACTATCTTGGTCACTAATAGGCAGTTCCGTTTTACAGGGTCACACTTATTTCTTTGGTTTTGTAAATTTATACTTGCCTTTACCTTGCCCGATGATCGGTTCAATCAGTCCTGTTTCTTTCAGTTTATTTATGAGATTACCGGCAGCAGTAATAGAGATGTTCACGATGTCCATTATATCATTACGTCCAAATACTCCATCGAAGCTCATGTGGGCAAACAGTTTTTTTGCGTTTTCCTTAGTGTTCTTGTTTGCGTTCAAACTGTCAATCGCAGCTTCAATTAAAAGGTTTTCAGAAGCAATTAACACATTTTCTCCGTCAACTGCAACTTTTTCCGGGTCAATTAACACCTTTTCAATTGGAACATTGTAATTCAGATTGTAGAGCGTAGCAAAAAAAGATGTGGGTGTCGATCTGAACATCGGCTCGACTTCGGGACGGTAATTGACCGCATGGCGATAATCTGCCTTGATCTTCTTGAAACCGCTGCCACGACGCTCCATAAAGTGCATACGGCTGAAAATATCAGCAATCACAGGGTTGCGGCGTTTGGATGCAACATTGTCCGTATCAAGCTCTTGTACGATAGAGCCGTCAAACATTCCACCGGGGGAATATACTTCCATTCGGTCATCGAAAATATCAATGTGTACCTCGCTGCCGATCTCCATATAGTCACGATGAATCAGCGCATTGACAATGACCTCATGTACTGCCTGTTCGGGGTATTCGGGCATCTCCACCCGTCCATTGCCGGTCTTTTTCCACCGTTTCTTGGTATTGTTCTTAACGAACTCGGTGCCGTTCTGCAACAGAGACACCAATGAGCCGCTGTATTCCTTATCATCAAGTGCTTCCATAATGCCAGAGGCTTTGTCCAAGCCGTACCAACGAGTGCAGAACAGGCGAGAGTGCCGCATCGGAGACTCGTCCGCCAACAACACGCCTGCATTGGTCAGCATATTGTTTTCATCAACAAGCTCAAAAGAAACAAAATCGGAATCCGTCAACTCTGTACCCGTTCTCATACGATAAACGGAGCGCAGTTTCGTAAAGGCAAGCGATTCAAATGAATAACGGGTAGAGAGGCTGTCAAAAGACGTATTGCTTCCACGCAAAACAAGCCGCTTCAAATCTACCGCACTTGCAGGGACACTCTCATTGCCGATGCGAACATGGGCTATTCTATTACCATCGCCCGTGTAGTAATAAGGAGTTTCCTGCCCAGACGGAACTCGCAATACAACGAATTCTTTACCGTCCTCTGCGTGAATTTCCAAAATCACTTGCGGGGCAGGATCCATTTTGGTTTTGATAGCTTCGCTGATTTTCTCAGAGACACCCTTTGCATCATCTAAACCGACAAGAACTTCATCGTTGGACACACCGAAAAACAATGCGCCGCCGATCCCGTTGGCAAATGCGCTTACGCTTTTTAACCAACTTTTGGGCTTGCGTTCTTCGAGCATTTCTTTCTTATCATATTCCGTAGCTTCGCCTATAAAATCAGATAATTTCATATAGTTTATACCTCGTTTCCTTTGCGATCAATCTTTCTTGTCCTTCGCTCTACTCTTATAAACATTATACTTATTCTTACACTGAGGGCTGCAAAATACCGCACTCGGTCTGCTTGCCACAAAGGTCTGCAAACAATGCTTGCAGATGCGGATGGGTTTTTCCGTGTCGGTCAGCATAAAGCTGAACATCATTTGTATCCCAAGCATAAGGGAGTGAAAATTCCACACAATCGTCGGCTTATCCAGTAAAGCAATACGGTAGGTCGGTGCATTGCCGCCGAAGGCTTCCATGCCCTGCTGCATCAAAAGCCGCTGTTCGGGGGTCATCGTGTCGTAATCCTCGTAGAACAGCACGGAGGTCAGATAGGTAAAGGCAATGTCAATAAACTGCTGCTTTATCCACTCATAAGGCTCGGCATATTCTCTCTGGAAGCTCATATTGACCGCCATCGGCTTGTCGGTCATGGTCATGGCAAGCGCCATCATTGCACGATCATTCTGGATGCTCCACATGGATTCCACTCCACGCTTGACCACATCCGGCTTAACAAAAGGAAAGAACAAATCCAGATAGTCCATTGTGTCCATGGATTCCTCACGGATAAAATGGTTCTTTGGCAGATATACAGCCTCATAATCCATAAAGCTCGGTGTGGTAGGCAGTGCCGTCATAAGGCCAAGCAAGCCGTACTTGACTGCAAATATCTGAATTGCCTTTTGTATCTCTTTCGGCGTTTTCTTCTGCGATTCCATGCGGCCAATGTCAATGGCGTCCAGAATAAGCCGCTGATATTCGCTCAACGGATCATAAATGCCGGGCTGCGCCATTTTTGTCGGCGTGAGGTACAAAGTGCCGTTCTCCGCCGTTTTCCATTCATATTCACTATATCGCACCCAATGGCAACTGGTGCGTTCAAATAAATTCTTCATATTCTCACCTACGCTTCCAATCTTCAATCCCATATTTGGCTAAGAGCTTTTGAGCCTGTTCCATACCGCTTTCGGTAATGTAAACGGATTTGGAACGGGATGGATGGTTGCCCTGTCTTATGTAATCCGCATCATCCAGTTCATTTAGAATATCGAAGTCATATCCTTTCCAAGCATAAAAATCAGTTGCTTCGTCAAATTTCTCTCCCTGTGCAAATCGGGAAAGGTATATCAGCATCATTGTCAATTCGCGCATTGCTTCATCCGTATTGATATTAGCCATATTCTTACCCTCCACTATATATTGTAACCGATATTATCCATTATTATATTACGCATCACTGTTGTTTTCAATATCTACACCGTTTTCTCTTAAAAAATCTTTATCGAGCAAGCTCAAGGGCTGCTGTATCTGCACTTTTTCGGTAAGTGCGGCAAGCAGCTTTTTTCGTATCTTTTTGAGCATCGTGTTTCGCACTTTGCGGATGTTACGGTCAGACTGCCCACGAATAGCGGCAATTCTGACAGAATTATACTGCCGCAGTGCCCACAGGAACATAAGGAATTTGCTATCTTCGCTCAATTCCCGCAGGATATTGGATATATCCCCATCCGTCACAAGCTCGTGGATGTCGTAAGGACAGTAGAAAATGGAATCTACGAAATCACCTTTGCGTTCCAGCTTGGACAACACATCGTTGAGAGTGTCGGGAAAGTACAGCCCGCCTTCGGCTGCTCCATAGTCAAGGGGAACATCGTCACCACTTCGGTACAGCTCGTGATAGCGCTCCTTGCGCTGACGGTTGGCATCGAGCCGATCATACCACGCCACAAGGTTTTCGTAATCTTTGAGCGTTCGGGCAGAATCCTCCAACCGTTTCAGAGCCTGCGCCCGAAGCTCACGCTTTAAGAGTTTTCGTTCGGGCTGCTCATCTCCGGTATCGTCCCCGTCATCCTCTATGGGATGTTCCTCTGCATCGGCTTCCAGTTCGTCAATGAGCCGCTGTTCCTCGGCAAGCCTGCGTTGTGCCTGCTCCTGTTCTTCGGCTTCTTCATCCTCAATACTGGAAAATGTTACTTGTTCTCTTCGCTTCTTTCGGGGAGATTCATTGGGATCGGCTTCATCGGTGGTATCTTCCTCGTCATCCCAAAGGGCATTTTCATCTTCTTCATCTTCGTCTATGTAATCGGAAGCGTCCGTGTCGTATTCATCATAATAATCAGTATCTTCATCATAAAGATTGTCATTTTCGTATCGCTTGGGTTCGTCGTACACCGCAGGAACCCCCTTCAAAAATATTTTTCAAATTTTCTTTGATTATTCGAAAAAAAGTTCCGCTAAACACCCCGTATTTCTCCTATTAGCGAGGAAGTAATACATTCTGTCCCTTATTATATTACTTTGATGTGGTATAAAAAAAGTTGACACCCAATTCTCAAGGATTTGAGATATAATCAAGAGAATAAGGAGTGAACAAAAATGGCAGAAAACAGACAATATGACCACGAATACAAAGTGATATTGTCAATATTAGTTGACACATTTTTCTCAAAGATATCACTGATTATACTGCAAGTCCCAAAACTTCATAATACTGCTTGCGTCTTAGCATGGGGGAAGACCGCCATTGGCGGAGCATATCCTCCGGTTGTTCCAGTAACTAATAAAGTAGCGCCATATTAATACATTTAATTCTTCTACAGTCATCCGCTCTGTATCGTAACGATCATATAGGAGTTCGGTTTTCATCCGTGCCCACATACTTTCGCAGCGTGCATTATCATGGCACATCCCTCCGGCACTGTTCATGCTCTGGCGGATGCCGTGTCTGCTAATGGCCTGACGGTAAATCTCACTGGTATACTGTGCTCCACGGTCACTATGGATAATGGATCCTCTCAAAGATGGATAGGCAGTCAGAGCGTTCTCTAATGTATGGACACATAAATCTGCTCTCATATTCGTCTCCATTGCAAGACCGAGCACGCACAGATCAAAGCAGTCGAAAATCGCAGATACATACAGTTTCCCGTCTGCCGCCTTGATCTCCGTAATATCGGTGACACACTTTTGCAGCGGCGCATCGGAACGGAAATCCCTCTTCAGCAGATCCTCCGATTTCATTGCTTCCCGGTCAGCTTTTGTAATCCCGTTCGGTTTGCGCTTTGGGCGATGACTAAGGGCAATCTGATCCATGACTCTGTACACAGTCCGTTCGCTGGGAATAGGGATGCCCTCCGGCTGTTTCAGTAGCAGCGCCTGATACATCCGAATCCATCCGTAGGTATCGTTGCATTCATCCTCGCGGTAGATCTCTTTCATTACATCTGCCAGATCCTGATACTTCCATGGGCGGTCTTTGTTCGCGAGATATTTATAAAAATCCTGCCGGCTGATGCCAAGCATCCGGCAGTAAAATGAAATTTTCCCGGTAATCCTGCCGTCCTCTGTTTTCAAAGCCAGAAAGA
>ERZ779895.1664-NODE-1664-length-22672-cov-5.430915_pt1 | contig 22672 bp, 20 predicted proteins | sample MGYA00511093_ERZ779895 | MGnify/ENA primary metagenome ERZ779895 (study PRJEB29588, sample SAMEA2142970) | human gut metagenome | biome: human gut; feature: human-associated habitat; material: faeces | place: Denmark | collected 2008/2010 ... | reverse complement strand
CCGCCGTAATACGCCTTTGGAAAATATAGAAGCGCTGGTACTGCCGCAGCTGGAGGCCTTAGGGCTGGATAAACGCTGCGTGGCCGGTATCGCTTCCGTTGATTTGAAAAAAGACGAGCAGGGGCTTTTGGCCTTTGCCCGTAAATATAATTTCCCTGCCGCTTTTTATACTGCCGGTGAGCTGAACGCGGTAGAGGGCGATTTTACGCCTTCTTCCTTTGTGCAGAGCGTGGTGGGCGTCAGCAATGTCTGCGAGCGCAGCGCTGTGAAAGACAGCGGCGGCAGGCTGCTGCTGCGCAAAACGAGCCTGAACGGCGTAACGCTGGCTGTGGCGGCAGAGGACCTGGTGCTGGATTTTGGGCATACGGGTCTTAAAACTAAGTAAGGATGGTGCAAAATGTCCAAATTATATGTTGTGGGCCTGGGCCCCGGCGGTGTTGAGCAAATGACAAAAAGAGCCTATGACGCTCTTATGGCCTGCGACGTGATTGCCGGCTACCATGTATATGTTAATCTGATAAAAGACGATTTTGCCGAGAAGGAATTTCTTTCCACCGGTATGCGCAAGGAAGTTGACCGCTGCAAGCTGGCGTTGGACGAAGCCTTAAAGGGCAAAACCGTGGCTATGATTTCCAGCGGCGACGCAGGCGTATACGGTATGGCCGGTATTATGTGTCAGGTTGCCAAGGAGCATCCGGAAATTGAAATAGAGGTTATTCCCGGTATTACCGCTGCCTGCTCCGGCGCAGCCGTTTTGGGCGCGCCCCTGATCAGCGATTTCTGCCTGATTTCCCTCAGCGATTTACTGACTCCCTGGGAAAAGATTGCTAAACGTCTGGATTGCGCTTCCAAGGCTGATTTCTGCATCTGCCTGTACAATCCGTCCAGCTTTAAGCGTCACGATTATCTGCAAAAGGCCTGCGATATTATGCTGCAGAACCAGCCGGGCACTATTCCCGCAGGGATCGTGCGCAATATTGGCCGCGAGGGCCAGTCCTATGAGCTGACCACCTTGGCAGAGCTGCGCGATAAAGAGGTGGATATGTTCTCCACCGTTATTATCGGCAATACGCAGACCGAGGTAATCAACGGCCGTTTAGTAACCCCGCGCGGTTACAAACTGGCATGAAACCGGTTATTTGGTTGATTGGCGGCACCAGCGAAGGCCGCCGCCTGATTAAGGAGCTGGCGTCCTATCCGGTGCAGCTTTTCGTCAGCGTAGCTACGCAGTACGGAGCGGCGCTGATCGAGCCTCAGGATAATTTAACCGTTGTAGCCGAGCGCATGGACGAGGCGGCTATGCGAGCCTTTCTGCACCAGCACAAGCCCGACTGCGTTATTGACGCTACCCATCCCTACGCTACGGTGGTGACGGCGACGGTGAAAGCGGCCTGCGAAAAGGAGGGCTGCCATTACCTGCGGCTGGTGCGTCCGGCAGGCGAGGGCGGCAATTATATTACCGTCCATGATTTCGGCGAGGCGGTGGAGCTGCTGAACCATTTGGAGGGCGGCATCTTTCTGACCACCGGCAGCAAAAACCTGCCGGACTTTACGGCGGTCAAGGATTATGCCGAGCGTATAGCTCTGCGTATTCTGCCCATGGAAAGCAGTCTGCAAAGCGCCTTGAGCCTGGGCTATAAGCCTGCTCATATCGTATGTATGCAGGGGCCCTTCGCCAAGGATCTGAATATCGCCATGCTGAAAAAATTCGGCAGCAAATATATGGTGACTAAGGATTCGGGCAGCGTGGGCGGCTTTGAGGAAAAGGCGGAGGCTGCGGAAGCGGCCGGAGCTAGGCTGATCGTCATTGGGCGTTCCGAACAGGAAAGCGGCGCAGGTTTTAGCGAGATAATCAATTATCTGCGTGTGCAGTATAAACAAGCCGCCGGTGATATTGTAGGAGAACATCAATGCTTAAAGTAAATATAATCGGCATCGGCCCCGGCAATCCCGATCTTTTGACCGGCGCTGCCCGTCAGGCCATTGCCGAAAGCAATATTTTGATTGGCGATAAAAGAATGCTTTCTGCCTTTGCAGAGAGCGGCAAAAAGGTATATGATACTATCAAGACCTCGGCTATTGCCGAAATTGCCGCGCAGGCCGATCCTGAAAGGGATGTGGTAGCGGTGCTGGTTTCCGGCGACGTGGGCTTTTTCAGCCTGGCCAAAACTATCAGCGGCAAGCTGCCGGACTGCGAATGCGTGCGCTACTGCGGCATCAGCAGCCTGGTGTATTTTGCCGCCAAGCTGCAAATGTCCTGGGACGACGCTAAAATCGTCAGCATGCACGGCCGACAGCAGAACCTTGTAACTGCGGTAGCGCAGAACAAAAAGGTCTTTTCCCTGACCGGCGGCGATAATTCGCCGCAAAGCCTGTGCGCACAGCTGTGCGAGCATGGCTTGGGTCATGTGCAGGTCTATGTGGGCGAAAACCTGTCCTATCCCGAAGAGAAGATTACCAGCGGCACGGCGGAACAGATTAGTGCCTTGCAGTTTCCGTCCCTGTCCGTAATGATGCTGCTTAACGAGGAGTCCGGCGGCTTTACCCCCGTAGTACACGGCTTGGCCGACGATCTGTTTTTGCGCAGCAAGGTTCCCATGACCAAGCAGGAGGTACGCAGCGTATCAATGTCTAAGCTGATGCCTAAAGCGACGGATCTGATTTATGATATCGGCGCAGGCACCGGCTCCTGCTCCATAGAGCTGGCGCTGCTGGCTAAGGAGGGCAGGGTGTGGGCCTTTGAGCGCAATCCTGTGGCAGTAGAGCTGCTGGGTAAGAACAAAGCGCTGTTCGGCGTGCAGAATCTGGAGATCGTAGCGGGCGAGGCCTTGGAAAATATTCGCTCCATGCCTGCTCCCGACTGCGTTTTCGTAGGCGGCAGCGGCGGCGATTTGTGTGAAATGCTGGACGTAATCTACGCTAAGAACAGCAGCTGTCGTGTGGTAATTAACGCCATTACGGTGGAAACGCTGGCGGAGGTTGCGGCTTACTATAAGGAGCATCAGGAGTACTCCTTGGAGATCGTCAATGTTTTTGTTGCCCGCAGCAAGCATTTGGGCAATTATAATTTGATGATGGCGCAAAATCCTGTATATGTAATGACTGCTTTGAAAAAGGAAGATTAGCATGGCTGAAATCAAGGTGCCTCGTTTTATGATTAGCGCGCCGGGCAGCGGCAGCGGCAAAACAACTATTGTCTGCGGGCTGCTTAAGGCGCTGATGGACAAAGGGCTGGCGGTCGCCGCCTTTAAATCCGGACCCGACTATATCGACCCCATGTTCCATTCCCGTGTGATCGGCGCAAAATCCCGTAATTTGGACATCTTCATGCTGGGGAAGGAAACGTCCCGCTATTTGGTGGCTAAAAACTGCCGCCGGACGGATATAGCCGTTTTTGAAGGAGCCATGGGCTATTACGACGGTATGGGTAAAACATCGGAGGCCAGCGCCTACGACTTGGCCTGTACCTGCGATACGCCCGTAGTTCTGGTGGTCAACGGCAAGGGAGCCGCCTTATCCATTGCCGCAACGATCAAGGGCTTTAAGGATTTTCGTCCTGACAGTCATATTGCGGGAGCTATCCTGAACAATGTTAATCCCATGAGCTACCTTTTCTATAAGGAGGTCATCGAGCAGGAGACTGGCGTAAAGCTTTTCGGTTATTTCCCCGTGATGCAGGACTGTAATTTTGAAAGCCGTCACCTTGGCCTGGTAACAGCCGAGGAGATTGGTGATTTGCAGCAAATTGTAGAGCGTTTGGCGGTGCAGGCGGCTAAGTCCATTGATTTGGACGGCCTTGTGGCCCTTGCACAGCAGGCCGCGCCTTTGACTTATACGCCGGTAAGCCTTGAACCGGTGGGTAAGGTTCGCGTGGCTATCGCTCAGGATAAAGCCTTTTGCTTTTATTACCAGGATGCTTTGGACCTGCTTACGGAGCTGGGAGCGGAGCTTGTTCCTTTCAGCCCCTTGACGGATAAGCATTTGCCTGCGGATTGCAGCGGACTGGTTTTGGGTGGCGGCTATCCGGAGCTTTATGCGGCACAGCTGGCCGGTAATCAGGAAATGCTGCAGGAGGTAAAGACCGCCTTGGACGGCGGTATGCCTTGCTTTGCTGAATGCGGCGGCTTTATGTATCTGCTGGAGCGCTACCGCGAGGGAGAGCATACCTATAATTGGGTAGGCGCTCTGCCGGGAGAAACGGCTATGACGAAGAAGCTGACCCGTTTTGGTTATGTACACTTAACGGCGCAGCAGGACAATGTGCTGTGCGCCAAGGGCGGCAGAATCAATGGCCATGAGTTCCATTATTCTGACAGTACCAATAACGGCAGCAGCTTTGTGGCTGCCAAGGCTTCAGGCCGCGGCAGCTGGGAATGCGCGACGGCTACGGCTGATATGTACGCTGGGTATCCGCATATTCATTTGTGGGGCAACGTGGATTTTGCCCGCAGCTTTGTAGCGCGCTGCTGCGCTTATAAGGCTGAAAAATAACGCGCTGTGAAGCGCTTTGTATGCAGTTTTGCTGCAAATTTACTGGCAAGCAATGTTTGAAGGGGATGGATCTATGTTATCATTGACCGCTATTATAGCGGGTTTCATTTTAGACTTAATATTCGGAGATCCCCATTGGCTGCCACATCCTATTTGTTTGATAGGCAACATGATCGGCTTTTTGGAGCGCAATCTGCGCAGGCTGCTGGAGCCTGGAAAATGGGCCTTGCTGTGCGGCGGCGCCTTGATGGTGGCGATAGTTCTAGTCGTCTCCTTCGCCGTACCCTACGCCATCCTGTATTGTGCAGGGCAGGTGCATCCATGGCTGCGCTGGGCTTTAGAAACCGTTATGTGCTACCAGATTTTTGCGACCAAGTGTCTGAGAGACGAGAGCATGAAGGTCTTTACCGCGCTGCAAAGCGGCGATCTGGTCGACGCCAGAGTAAAACTTTCCTGGATCGTGGGCCGCGATACGCAGAACCTGGACGAGGAGGAAGTAACTAAGGGCGCGGTGGAAACCGTAGCTGAAAATACTGCCGACGGCATTATAGCGCCTATGCTGTATATGTTTTTAGGCGGCGCGCCTTTAGCATTTTTATACAAGGGCATCAATACCATGGATTCCATGGTGGGCTATAAAAATGATAAGTTCCTGTATTTTGGACGCTGCGCGGCCAAGCTGGATGATTTGGCTAATCTGATTCCGGCGCGCATTACGGGACTGGTAATGATTCTGGCGTCGTATTTTCTTAATCTGGACACTAAAAACGCCTGGAAGATTTTCTGGCGCGACCGTTATAACCATTTAAGCCCCAATTCGGCCATGACGGAGTCGGTGACAGCCGGCGCCTTGAACATTCAGCTGGGCGGCGATCATTTTTATTTCGGCAAGCTGGTACATAAGGACACCATTGGCGACGATTTGCGTCCCGTGCGTCCTGACGATATTGCGGCGGCCAATAATCTGCTGTATATGACGGCGGTGTTGTGTCTGCTGCTGTTTTCACTGGTGTATTTGATTAATATTTTACTTTAAAGAACTGAGGGTGTAGTAATGTACAAGTATGAGCACGGCGGCGATATCTATACAGAAAAAACCACTGCTGACGGCAAGCCTTTAGTGGATTTTTCCGCCAACATCAACCCTCTTGGTTTGCCGCTGGGTGTAAAGGAAGCGATGAAAGCGGCGATCAAGGAATGCGGCAATTATCCGGATCCTTTCTGCCGCAAACTGCGGGAGGCGACAGCAGCCTATTTGAATGTGAGGCCCGAATATCTTTTCTTCGGCAATGGCGCTTCCGACCTGCTTTTCCGTCTGGCTGTTGCCTTGAAGCCGACGCGAGGCATGGTGTATGCGCCAACCTTTGCAGATTATGCCAAGGCATTGCGGGCAGTGAAATGCAATGTAAGAAATTATTATTTACTTGAAGAAAACGACTTTTTGCCTACTAAAAATATTGTCGGCAAGATGACGACGCGCACTGATATTTTTGTTATCTGCAATCCCAATAATCCTACGGGGCAGATTACCAGCCGCGCCGTTATTGAGCGGATGCTGCAAAAATGTCGCGTTATAAATTGCAAGCTTTTGGTAGACGAATGCTTTATGGATTTTGTGGCGCCGGAAAAGGCTTTCAGCGTATGCGATTTGTTGGAAGAATATCCCGAGTTGATTATTCTGAAGGCCTTTACTAAAACTTTTGCTATGCCCGGCGTCCGTTTGGGCTATTTGATGTGCTCCGATATGGAGATGCATGAAAAGCTGTATCAGAGCGGGCAGGATTGGAGCGTATCCGTGCTGGCGCAGGCAGCGGGTATTGCGGCCTTGAAGGAACAGGAATATCTGCACGAATCCATGATGCTGGTACAGGAGGAGCGTCAATACCTTATTTCCCAGCTTAAGTCGTTGGGAGCTAAGGTTTACGGCTCAGAAGCTAATTACGTCTTCTTTTATTTGTCTCAGCCGAAAAATCTTGACGGTTTACTGCGGGAGCAGGGCTATATTATTCGTTCCTGCGCTAATTATGATAATTTGGGACGGGGCTATTATCGTATTGCGGTGAAAACGAGAGTGCTGAACCGCGGTCTGATTAAAGCGATTAAGGAAGCAAAAAAGCATGCGCTCTTTATTAATTTTAATTGACGGACTGGGGGACGAGCCGATTCCGGCTTGGCAGGGGCAGACGCCCTTTGAGCGCGCCAGCCATCCGGCTATGGACGCTTTGGCGGCGGCCGGAGGCGTCAGCTACCTCAGTATATGTGAAAAGGATATTGTGCCGGAAAGCTGCAGCTGCATTCTGAGACTTTTAGGCGTAGCTAAGCAGGATATTCCCCATAACAGGGCGTATTTGGAGCTGCTGGCCCATGGCAGGGATATTTCGGAATATGAGATGGTGCTGCGCTGCAATCTGGCAGCGGTGGACGAAAACGGCATATTAGCCGCGTTCAACGGGCGGGGACTGACGGCGGCGGAAATGTGCCGTGCCGCACATGCCTGTGATAATGTGCTGAAGGATATTGAATTTATCCATCTGTCGGAATACCGCAACCTGCTCGTTATGAATAAGGAGGCAGGCGTTTTGGATTGCAATGTGCGTCCGCCGCACGAAAGCGCGGGTGGCAAAGCGGAGGAGCTGCTGGAGCCTTTGCGGCGGCAGTCCTTGTCTATCAGCTATTTTCTGAAGGAAACTAACAAGCGTTTGATTCCCTTCGCTCACGACGGCCTGCATTATGTGCTGTATCCCTGGGGCGCTTCGGCGCGTCAGGAGCTGCCCTCCTTTGCCAGTCTGCACGGACTGCGGGGTGGGGCGGTATGTAAGGCCGAAATTGTGGCGGGCATAGCCAGAGCCTTGGGTATGGAGGTATGTATTCCTCCTAAGGCTACGGGAGACGTGGATACGGATATTGCCGCTAAAGCGGAGGGTGCCTTGAACCTCCTGGAGCGCAATGATTTCGTTATCGCGCATTTCAACGGTTCCGACGAAGCCGCTCACCGCTATGATTATGCTGCTAAGGCGGACTTTATTGCCCGCATTGATCAGGAATTTTTGCAGAATGTCAGCAGCCGTTATCACGAGCCTTTAAAGGTGGTCGTCTGCGGCGATCACGTGACCAGCTCGGTAACGGGCAAGCACGGCGACGGCTGTACGCCTGTGGTGGCAGGGTATCTGAACGCGCCGCCGCGTCACTGCGTTTTTGACAGCTATCGCCAGATATTAGACTTTTTGATGAAAGAGAGTGATTAAAGTGGCAAAAGCAATAATGGTAGTTGGTACCATGTCCAATGCCGGTAAAAGTCTGCTTACGGCAGGTCTGTGCCGCGTTTTTAATCAGGATGGTTATAAGGTAGCGCCCTTTAAATCTCAAAATATGGCGCTTAATTCCTTTATTACCAAGGAAGGGGCCGAAATGGGCCGCGCTCAGGTTGTACAGGCCGAGGCTGCCAATATCGAGCCCAGCGTATTGATGAATCCCATTTTGCTCAAGCCTACCAGCGACAGCGGCTCCCAGGTGATTGTCAACGGCGAAGCCATCGGCACCATGCGCGCCGGAGAGTATTATGCCATGAAGCATACTCTGCGCCCCAGAGTGCAGGAAGCCTTTGACGCTTTGGCAGATCAGTACGATATCGTATGTATTGAGGGCGCGGGCAGCCCTGCTGAAATCAACATCAAAAAGGACGATTTTGTCAATATGGGTATGGCTAAAATGGCTAAGGCTCCGGTGCTTTTGGTAGCGGATATTGACCGCGGCGGCGTTTTTGCCTCCATTTACGGTACGCTGATGCTGCTGGAGGAGGACGAGCGGGCCATGGTCAAGGGCGTTATCATTAATAAATTCCGCGGCGACGTGGAAATTTTGCGCCCCGGCTTGAAAATGATCGAGGATAAAACTGGCGTGCCCGTCATAGGCGTGCTTCCCATGCTCAACGTGGATATTGAAGACGAGGACAGCCTGTCGGAGCGCATCAGCGGCCGCAGCGAAGTTAATCTGGTGGATATCGCCGTAGTGCGTATTCCCAGAATGTCCAATTATACCGACTTTAACGTATTCGAGCTGATTCCCGGCGTATCCCTGCGCTATGTGCAGAACGTGCGCGATTTGGGCAATCCCGATATGATTATTATTCCCGGTACGAAAAATACCATCGGCGATTTGAAATGGCTGCGTCAGAGCGGTATGGAAGCCGCTATTTTAAAGCATGCCAGCAACGGCACCGTTATTTTTGGCGTTTGCGGCGGCTATCAGATGCTGGGCAAAAATATTTCCGACCCTTACGGCGTAGAGGAGGGCGGCGATACTCCGGGCCTTGGCTTGCTGGATATAGAAACCTCCTTTATCGAGCATAAGCGTACTATTCAAATGGAGGGGCGCTTTGGTCAGGTTAAGGGTATCTTCTCCGAGCTCAGCGGTATGCCGCTGTTTGGCTATGAGATTCATTCTGGCGTTACTAAATTCCCGGAGCAGGAAGCCTTGACTACTATTCATCCCATCCATGAAGCGGGGGAGGATATGCCGGAGGGCTCTCAGAACATTACCTATAAAATGAATGTGTACGGCACATATGTACACGGCGTCTTTGACGGCGACGGCATTGCCGTGAAGATAGTAGAAGCGCTGCTGGCGAAAAAGGGCCTGCACATGGACGATATTAAAACCATCAATTTTGCCGACTACAAACGGCAGCAGTACGACATTCTGGCCGACAGCGTGCGCGCCAATCTGGATATGCCGAAGATTTACGAAATTCTGGAGGCTGGTGTCTGATGGAAAACGGCGGCCTGATTCATATTTACTGCGGTGACGGCAAGGGGAAAACAACGGCAGCCATTGGCTTGGCTGTTCGCTGCAGCGGTCACGGCAACCATGTGCTTTTGGTGCAGTTTCTCAAAAGCAGACCTACGGGAGAGCTGAAAAGCTTGGCTTTGCTGCCCAATATTGAGATTATGCGCGGCAAGGAAACGAAGAAATTCACCTTTCAGATGAACGATGAGGAAAAGGCCCAAGTGAAGGGTGAGCACCTGGCTTTATTCGCAAAGGTTAAGCAGAAATGCATGGACGAGCATATTGATCTGCTTATTCTTGACGAGGTTATCGGCGCCTGCAATACGGGCGTTTTTGATAAAGATGTTTTAGTTGATTTTCTGCGGCATAAGCCGCAGCAGATGGAGGTTGTGCTTACGGGTCGTAATCCTGCTCCCGAGCTGGTGGAGCTGGCCGATTACGTTTCCGAAATCTGTAAGCGCAAGCATCCCTTTGAAAGGGGAATACCTGCGCGTACAGGCATTGAAAGATGAGCGCGCCAGAATTTATCTATCGTTTGGGTTGAGAAAGGTAGGAAGAAGATGCATTTACAAAACGTATTGCCTGCTGATATTGAAAAACGCAGCATGGAGATCATTGGCGAAGAATTAGGCCAGATTAAAATTGACCCTGAAAAGCTGGATATCGTGAAGCGCGTTATCCACACCTCCGCGGATTTTGATTATGCGCGTAATCTGCTGTTTTCGGACGGCGTAGTGGAAAAGGCTTTGGCTGCGTTGGAGAAGGGCGCTACCATCGTTACCGATACTAATATGGCCTGCACCGGCATCAATAAGATGGGCCTGAGCAAGCTGGGCGCTAAGGCAGTTTGCTTTATGGCTGACGCCGACGTAGCGGCCCGCGCTAAGGAGGCTGGCTCCACCAGAGCTGCTGCCTGCATGGAAAAGGCCTGCGCTATCGAAGGTCCGGTAATTATTGCCGTGGGCAACGCTCCTACGGCGCTGGTACGCCTGGACGAGCTTGTAAAAGAAGGCAAAATTAAACCGGAGCTGGTTATCGGCGTACCTGTTGGCTTTGTCAATGTGGTGGAATCCAAGGAAATCATCATGCAGACAGGCATTCCTTATATCGTTGCCCGCGGCCGCAAGGGCGGCAGCAACGTGGCGGCAGCTATCTGCAATGCGCTGATTTATAAGCTGACCCGCAAATAAGCCTGCGTTGTACGCATTCTGTAAAAATATCGCTTTGGCCGCAGTTTTTTGCAGAAAAATAGTTGACATCCAGCGGATATTTATGTATAATATACTTCGTTGATTGAAGATCAACCTTATTCCCCGATAGTTCAGCCGGTAGAACACCTGACTGTTAATCAGGGCGTCGTAGGTTCGAGTCCTACTCGGGGAGCCAGAAAAATTATGCCAGAATCGTAAGGTTCTGGCTTTTTTTATCATTAGGTATGGTCTTGCATTTTGGAGAAGCGATATACTTTAAATGGCCGAAAAGTGTTGATTGTAAAGGCAGAGCTTTGCCTCCTTCCTGCTGGAAGAGGTCACAACTCTTTTAGTCTAACATATTTCAGAAAATTTTGCAAATAGAATCATGACAGGATTTTACTGCTTAATATACTTTTGTTCCTAATCAAAAAGCTTTTGCATTAAGAGAAAAGGTGGTATAATAGAAGTAGTAAAATACAACAGCAAAGGAGTTGTTTTCATGGAAGAAGCCGTTTTATACGCTGTAGAAAATCATATTGCCACTATTACCATGAATCGGCCAAAAAGCCTTAATTCGATGAACGATGGGCTTATCAATGGCCTGCATGACGCTTTGGACAAGGCTGAGGCTGACAGCGAGGTGAAGTGCATAGTGCTGACGGGCAGCGGCAAAGCCTTCTGCGCAGGCGGCGATTTAAGCTATCTTAACGGGCTGACCGGCACGGCAGCTAAGAAAGCCTTTATCGCTAAGGTAGGGGACGTGGCTAAACGCATTACTGTTATGGAAAAGCCGGTAATCGCTTATGTCAACGGTGTTACTGCCGGTGCAGGTGTAAATTTGATGCTGGCCTGCGATTTGGTTTACGCTTCCAGCAAAGCCCGTTTTGGCGAGAGTTTTGCCAAGGTTGGCTTGATTCCTGACTGCGGCGGTTTATACTTTTTGCCTAAGGCAATAGGCGTGCATAAGGCTAAGGAGCTGATGTTTACCGGCGACTTAATTGATGCGCCTACGGCGGCTGCTTTGGGAATGCTTAACCATGTGTGCGACGACGCCGAGCTGAAGGATAAGGTTTATGAGATGGCGGGACGTTTGGCTGCCAGCGCTCCTCTGGCTATCGGCCTGACTAAGAAGTATCTGAACAATACTGCTCTTACCTTGGACGAAGTGCTGGCTATTGAAGAAACTACCCAGTCCCTGCTCATGGGTACCGACGACTGCAAGGAAGGCATCGCCGCTTTCTATGAAAAGCGTCCGCCTGCTTTTACGGGAAAATAACAAAATTTTTACGGAATCGTCACAGAAAAACTGCGGCGGTTCCGTTTTCTTTTTGACTTAATAATACAAGCTGTTGTATAATTGTACCATTAAGATATTTTCTACCGGAGGCTATGATGCTTGATTTAAGTACCATGATATACCGTATTCCTGCTTTGCTGTTCGCCATATCCATTCATGAATATGCGCACGCTCAATGTGCGGACAGCATGGGAGACCCGACGGCGCGCTACGCAGGACGGCTGACCTTTAACCCGCTGGCGCATCTTGACCCGATTGGCGCAGTGCTGCTGGTGGTGGCCGGTTTTGGCTGGGCTAAGGGTGTGCCTATCAATGTCAATAATTTCCGCAACCGCCGCGAAGGTATTTTAAAGGTATCTTTTGCCGGACCTGCGGCTAATCTCTTTTTGTGCTTTTTGGCGGCTCTGCTGATGGCGCTGACCAATCGCCTGGGCTTGATGAGCGATGGTATGTACCGTTTTTTGCTGTGGATGCAGCTGTATAACGTATGGTTTGCTTTTTTCAACCTGATTCCCATTCCGCCCTTGGACGGTTCGCGCATTTTATCCGAGCTGCTGCCTGCCAAGCAGTCCTGGCAGTTTAATAATATAGTTGACCGTTACGGCTTCTTTATTCTTATCGCATTGGTTTTTACCGGTATTACCGGTATGATTATCAATCCCTTGGCTAACGGCTATCTGATGCTGGTTAACAGCCTGCTGCGTATTGTCTTTTAATTTGCCGCAATGAAGGATTTGTCGTTAAAGCTTAACGCTTTTGAAGGGCCTCTCGATTTATTGATGCATTTGATTGAGAGGGATAAAATCGATATTTACGATATCCCCATCGTGGAGATTACGGAGCAGTACATCAGCTATCTGCGTAATCTCAGCGAATTTGATATGGAAATAGCCAGCGAATTTCTGGTGATGGCGGCTACGCTGTTGCAAATAAAATCGCGGCTGCTGCTGCCTAAGGAGGCGGCTGCTGACGATGGGGAGGAGGCCGACCCGCGTCAGCAGCTGGTGGAAATGCTGGTGGAATACCGCCGCATTAAGCGAGCCGCTAATATGCTGCGCAGCCTAAAGGAGGAAGCTGATCGTTTCGGCCAGCGCCCGCCCATGTTTGCCAATATGGTGGAGCGCAATGTGGGGCATTATCCGGTGCAGGATTTACTCAAAGCCTTGGCTGGCATGCTTGCTGGCGGCAGCAGGCCCACGGCCTTTATCGAGCCGCAGGCCTTCAGTGTGCAGGAGAAAATGTCCGCTATTTTGCAGCGGCTTAAGCGTCATCCCCACGGCTTTTTGCTTAACGAGCTGTTCCGTTCGGGGCGGCCCGGCGAAAAGGTGGCGGCTTTTCTGGCGGTGTTGGAGCTGCTGAAGCTGGGGATAGTAACTATCAGCCAAGCGCAGCATTTCGCGCCCATTTATATTTTCGGCAGACAGGGGGAAGGCAGCCATGTATCATGAGCAGATGACGGGAGCGCTGGAGGCGGTGCTTTTTGCCGCAGGCGAACCTATCAGCGTGGGAGAACTGGCCAATGTATTGCAGCTGGAAAAGCCCCAGGTTTGGGAGCTGCTGTCCACGCTGGAGCACAGCTATGAGAACGAAGCCCGCGGCCTGATGCTGCGTCAGGTGGGCGAGGGCTATCAGCTGGTGACAAAGCCTGTGCATTATCGGCTGCTGAGCAATTTAAATCAGAAAAAAGAGGTCAAACTGACTAACGCAGCCATGGAAACACTGGCGATTATCGCTTTTAAGCAGCCTGTGACTCGCGCGGAAATGGAAGCTATCCGCGGCGTCAAGGTGGACGGCGTGCTGGGAACGCTGCTGGATTTAGGTTTAGTGACGGAAGCCGGACGCAAGAAGGCTTTGGGCAACCCCATATTATACGCCACCACCGATAAATTCCTGACGGTGTTTGGGCTGGCGTCGCTGCAGGACCTGCCTGCCGTAGAGCCCTTGCCTGAGGACGAGCAGGAGGCGGTACAGCAGATGCTGTCCTTGGAAGATAACCGCGAAAATAATGAATTAAAGGAATAATAGATTAGATGGAAGAACGTTTACAAAAGATTTTGGCCGCGACAGGTATCGCCTCCCGCCGCGAAGCAGAAAAGATTATTACGGCGGGCCGCGTCCGCGTTAACGGTAAAGTTGTGACCGAGCTGGGCAGCAAGTTTGACCCGGCCAGAACGCGTATTATGGTGGACGGTAAACCCATTAAAGCCGAAAGCAAGGCCTATTATATGTTTTATAAGCCCCGCGGCGTGGTTACGACTATGAGCGACCCGGAAAACCGGCGCAGCATTGCCGATTTTGTCAAGGATTTGCCGGAGCGGGTGTTTCCCGTTGGCCGCCTGGATTACAATACCGAAGGACTGCTGCTGCTGACTAACGACGGCGCGCTGGCCCAGGCTTTGATGCACCCCAGCCACGAGGTTAATAAAACCTATCTTGTGAAGGTGCCGGGTATTGTACCCGATGAGAAGCTGGACCTGCTGCGCATGGGCATTAAGCTGGAGGACGGTATGACGGCTCCGGCGGTGGTTAATCTACGCAGCTATGAGCACGAGCATAATTTTACGCTGTTCGACATCACTATTCACGAAGGACGCAACCGGCAGGTACGCCGGATGTGCGACGCCATCGGCTTCCCTGTGCGCGATTTAAAACGCATTAAAATGGGGCCGCTGACCTTGAGCAATCTGGGACGCGGTAAATTCCGTGAGCTGACCGACGGCGAGCTGGCGGCTTTAAAAAAGGCGGCTAAGCTATGAGCCGGGTAGTTATCATCGGCGGTGGGGCTGCCGGACTCTTGGCAGGCATCGCGGCGGCGCAGAACGGCGCCAGCGTTACGATTTTGGAAAAAATGCGCCAACCTGGCAAAAAAATGCTGATTACGGGCAAAGGACGCTGCAATATTACTAACGCCTGCGATGTGCAGGAATTTGTGAAAAATCTTCCCGGAAACGGAAGATTTTTAAATAGTGCTTTACATAGGTTCACTAATAATGATATAGTAGATATGTTGGAAAATAACGGCCTGCCTACTAAGGTAGAGCGGGGCGGCAGAATTTTCCCCGTCAGCGACCGGGCTAAGGACGTGGTCGACACGTTAGTTAAGCTGTTCACCGGTTTGGGAGGCAGGCTGCTGACCGATACCAAAGCTTTGGAAATCTTGCTCAAGAACGGCAGAGCCGTCGGCGTCAAGACGGTTAACGGCGTGCATACGGCGGACGCTGTCATTCTGGCGGCGGGCGGCGCTTCCTACCCGGGAACGGGCAGCGACGGCGGCGGTGCTAAGCTGGCGGCGAAGGCCGGGCACCATATTGTGGAATTGAAGCCTTCGCTGGTGCCTTTGGAAAGCGATTATCCCTATGTGGACGATTTGCAGGGCTTGTCTTTGCGCAATGTGCAGGCGACGCTGCTAGCCGATGGCAAGAAAATTGCCAGCGAGTTCGGCGAAATGCTTTTTACCCATTTCGGCGTATCGGGCCCCATTATCCTTTCTCTGAGCAACGCTGCCGTTAAGGCGCTGAGCGCGGGGCAGGAGGTGGAGCTGCACATAGATTTAAAGCCCGCGTTGAGTGTGGAAAAGCTGGACGCCCGCTTGCAGCGCGATTTTAAGGAATACAGCCGCAAGCAGCTGGCTAACGGCATGAAGGACCTTCTGCCGCAGCGCTTGATTCCCGTTGTTTGCGATATGGCGTATCTGGACGAAGAAAAATTCGTCAACCAGATTTCACGGGAGGAACGCCTGCGCTTATTGCAGGCTTTAAAGAGCTTTTGCGTACCTATTACGGCTGCGCGTCCTATCGGCGAGGCCATCGTTACCGCCGGAGGCGTGGACGTAAGGGAAATAAATCCCAAAACCATGGAATCCAAGCTGGTCGGCGGCTTATATTTTGCCGGCGAGGTTATGGACGTGGACGGTTATACCGGCGGCTTTAATTTACAGGCTGCCTTTTCCAGCGGCTATGCCGCAGGCTGTGCAGCAGCCAATATTTAAAAAAGTGTGGTTATGTTCTATGAAAAAAATTGTTGTCGCTATTGACGGCCCTGCGGGAGCAGGCAAAAGCACTATCGCCAAACTGGTGGCCGAACGATTAGGTTACGCCTACATCGACACGGGCGCTATGTACCGCAGCGTTGCCTGGAGGTTTTTACAGACTGGTCAGCCCTTTGACGAGACTTTTATCAGTCATCTGGCAAATACTATGGTCATTCAGTTCAAGCCGGAGGCTAAGGTCAATAGAGTGTTTGTCGACGGACAGGAAGTTACGGACGCTATCCGCAGTACGGAGGTTACGGCCAACGTGTCCAGGGTAGCGGCTATCGGTGCGGTACGCGAAGCCATGGTGGAGCAGCAGCGCCGCATGGGCGACGCAGGCGGCGTGCTTATGGACGGCCGCGACATCGGTACGGTAGTATTCCCCAACGCTCAGCTGAAAATCTTCTTAACCGCTTCGGTAGAGGAGCGGGCTCAGCGCCGCTATAAGGAACTGCTGGCTAAGGGCGAGCAGGTTGATTTAGTGCAGCTGCAGCAGGATATTGCCGACCGCGACAAGCAGGACAGCGAACGGGCTATCGCGCCCTTGCGTCAGGCTGAGGACGCGCTGCTTTTGGATACCTCGCATATGAATATCGAGCAGGTAACCGAAAAAATTTTGCAGCTGGTTGAGGAGAGAGCCCAATGATTTACGCTGTCGTTAAGGTTATTTTGCGTGTATTATTTACCGTCGTGCTGCGCATGCGCGTGGAAGGAACGGAAAATATCCCCAAGGATGGGCCGCTGGTTATTGCCAGCAATCATTTAAGCTTGCTTGATCCGCCGGTTATCGGCACGGCCGCTACCCGCAAGGTGCATTTTATGGCTAAGCAGGAGCTGTTCGTACCCATACTGGGCGATATCTATAAAATATTGGGCGCATTTCCGGTGCGCCGCGGCGGCGCTGACCGCGCTGCCATTAAGCACGGCATAGAAATTTTGCAAAGCAGTCAGGTTTTGGCTATCTTCCCGGAGGGAACCCGCAGCAAGACCGGCAAGCTGGGCAAGGCTGAACCGGGCGCGCTGATGATGGCCAGCAAGGCTATGGCGACTATTGTTCCCTGCTGCGTTATCGGCACGGACTTTCAGCGTCAGGGCCGCATTTGGCCTAAGGTAACGGTACGCTTTGGCAAGCCCATGTATTTTCCGGCCGATGCCGTAATCAATAAGGAGCTTTTGCATAACATGACGGAAGACCTGATGCAGCGCATTGCACAGCTTCAGGAAGGAGTCAAAGCATGATGGAGATTAAGGTTGCCGAGTGCTGCGGCTTTTGCTACGGCGTCAAACGAGCCGTAAATATGGCGCAGGAGGCTGCGGGGCATATCCGCGGCGGCACGCTGGGGCCTTTAATTCATAATCCGCAGCTGATTGGCGAGCTGGCGCAGCAGGGCATTGCCTGCAAGGAAAGTCTCGATCAGTTCAGCTTTGGCGACACTGTCATTTTTCGTTCCCATGGGGTAGGGCCGGAAACCTACGCCGAAGCGGAGCAAAAAGGTCTGCAAATTCTGGACGCCACCTGTCCCAACGTGCGGCTGGCGCAGAAAAAAGCTGCTCAGGCAGCAGCGGACGGCTATTTTCCTGTGATCGTCGGAGAAAAAAATCATCCCGAAGTAAAAAGTATTTTAAAATGGGCAGGAAAAAACGCTATCTGTGTAGAATGTATAAAAGATATCTCTGATATACCGCAGCAGGAGCGATATGGAGTAATCATCCAGACCACTTTTGAGCTGCAAAAATTTGAAGATATATTGCAGGCCATGCAAGAGCAACGGCCCGGTGAGTACCGTGTGGAGCGCACCATCTGTCTTGCTACGGCGCAGCGGCAAAAGGCTGCCGTCAAGCTGGCGTCAGAGTCTGACGCAGTGGTAGTTATAGGCGGACGCAACAGCGCCAACACGCGGCATTTATTCGAGCTGGTGCAGGAGCATTGCAGCAAGGCATATCATATCGAAACTGCCGGCGAGCTGCGCAGCAATATGTTCAGAGATTGTCATAAAATAGGAATCACGGCGGGAGCATCCACTCCGGACCGTTTAATTAAGGAGGCTATTATAGCAATGGAAAACATGGATTTTGAAAGTATGCTCAATGAAAGTATGGAGGTAGAGGTATATCCGGGCAAAATTGTCAACGGTACCGTTATTCAACTGGATAAAGACGGCATTTATGTATCTTTTGGATATAGACATGATGGCTTGATCACTTATGCTGAGTGGAATCCGGCCGTTGATCCCGAAGAATTGATGGCAACCGTTAAACCCGGCGACGAAGTTGAGGCTAAGGTTATTCCTGGCAGCACTAAGAGCGATTTCGTTCGTCTGTCCAAGGTAAAGGCTGAGCGCGACGCAGCTTGGAAGAATGTTCCTGAGCTGGCTGAAGGCGAAAAACGCCCGACCACCGTTAAGGTACTGCGCATTATTAAAAACAAAGCTAAAAACATCGTTGGCTTAGGCGTTGCTGTAGAAGGCGTGGAAGGCTTTATGCCCGCTTCCCATGTAGAGCTGCGCCGTGTAGAGGACTTCACCCCGTACCTGGGACAAGAGCTGCAGGCTGAAATTATCGAGGTTGATTTGGAAAAGAAACGCATCGTCGTTTCCCGCCGCGACCTGCTGAAAGCTGAAAAAGAAGCTAAGGCTAAGGCTTGGAGAGAGCAGCGTGAAGCTCAAATCGCCGCTCGTAAGGAAGCTCGCGCCGCCGCTGAGGAAGCCGCTTATAATTCCGTAGAGGAAGGTCAGGTTGTTCCCGGCAAGGTAGTTAAGGTTGCTGAATTCGGCCTGTTCGTAGAGGTTGGCGAAGGCTTGGTTGGCCTGGTACACAACACCGAACTGTCTTGGGACCGCAATGTTAAGGCTGCCGACGTTGCTAAAGAAGGCGACGAAGTAACCGTACTGGTTAAGAAAATTGACCGCGAAAACAAACGCGTTGCTCTGTCCATCAAAGCTACCCTGGAAGACCCCTGGAAGGTAGAAGCCGGTCAATTCCATATCGGCGATATCGTAGAAGCAGAAGTAGTACGCTTCCTGCCCTTTGGCGCTATCGTTAAGCTGAGCGACAAGGTTGAAGGCTTGGTACATATTTCCGAAATCGCTCAAGAGCGCATCGCTAAACCGGACGACGCTCTGGAGCTGGGTCAAATCGTTAAAGCTGAGGTTATCAAAATGGACCTGGACAGCAAAAAGATCGGCCTGAGCATTTCTAAGGTAAAACGCGACGCTGAAAAGGCAGAATACCGTTCCTACATCGGTAAGAAAAACGCTTCCCTGACTCAGGATCTGTCCGAACAGCTGGAAAATCTGGAAAAATAAGAGGAGCAAACGGATATGCAGCGAGCTCAACGTAAGCTGGAACATATAAAATATGCGCTGGAACTTGGCGACGGCCCTGCTGCGACACAGCTTGCCGATCTTCGTTTCATTCATAATTGTCTGCCGGAAATCAATCCGGCAGACATTGATTTATCGGTAGAAATTTTAGGCAAACGGTTACGTTTGCCTTTTTTCATTGACGCTGTTACCGGCGGTACCGATGCTGTGACGGAGATAAATCGCAAGCTGGCGCAGGTTGCGGCGCGCGCAGGCGTCGGTATGGCCGTAGGCTCCCAGTACGGCGCAGTACGCGAGGGCAGGGGCGTGGCAAGCTACGCTGTGGTGCGGGAGGAATATCCCGATGGCCTGATTTTAGGCAATATCAGCGCTTTATCCACGCCGCAGGAGGCGCAGGCTGCCGTGGATATGCTGCAGGCCGACGCTTTGGAGCTGCATTTGAACGCAGCGCAGGAGCTGTGGATGCCTGAAGGCGATAAGGATTATGCCGGACTGCTGGATAATATGCTTGCCGTTAAGGAGCGGCTGACGGTACCTGTCATCGTCAAGGAAACCGGCTGCGGCATTGCCAGGGAGCAGTACGAGCTGCTGCTTGACCGCGGCTTTGACTGCTTTGACTGCGCGGGTGCGGGCGGCACTAATTTCCCTGCTATTGAAGCGCGCCGCTGCGGTACAAAACTGAGCGAGGACTTTGCCTGCTGGGGGTTGCCAACCTGCTGGACGCTGCTGGATGGGAAGATAGTGAGCGCGGACAAGCTGCTGCTGGCTTCCGGCGGTATCCGCAGCGGCGGCGACGCGGCGCGTGCCTTGGCATTGGGTGCGGATGCCGTCGGAATTACAGGCTCTGTGCTGCGTCTTGTTGTAGAACAGGACGTGGAGGCAGCCGCAGCTTATTTGGAAGCGCTGGGGCAAGAACTGCGCCGCTATATGCTGCTGTTAGGCTGCCGCAGCCCGCAGGAGCTGCGCCGCGTGCCTTTGGTTATCAGTGGGCCAACGCGGGATTATATCGACTGCCGCGGCTACAACCTGCAGGCGCTGTGCAGAAGCAGAAGAACGCAGGGCTGAGTTTATTTTATAATCATATATTGAGCTTATACTCCGGTGGTACTGTGAATGTGGTACGCCGGAGTTTTTTTATTGCTTTTTTTCTGGCGGTAAGAGTTTGATGACTAGAAGTGAAGGGATAGGATAAGCGTGGCTTTGGAGCACAAGCATTGAGGCGAAGCATATTGCGCGAAAATAAAATTGCATAACTAAGTAAAGGTCTTGTGGGGGGGTACAGAGATGGTATAATATAAATATAACAGTGGATGCGAGCTTGAGAGCAGACGGAAGGAGTAACGATAATTTGCTACAGCAAGCCGCACGTATATAAAATTTTTATGATGAAGGGGTGTATTTATATGAAACGGAAAAGAGCATTAGCTATGGCTATAACTTTGAGCGTGCTATTGGCTAATCATGTATCGGCTGTTGAATTGACGGCAGACAGTTCTTTATCGAAATTTCAAGATGATGGGAATGGTCTGATGATCTATCAAGGCGTTACTTTTGAGGGAGAAAATGGGGAACTTAATATTACTGGAACTGTGTCCGGGGAGAATGCTATTGATTGCACCGGTAATGGAGCACCATTTTATTTTGGCTTGCAAAATGAAGGCGTGTTAGAAAATGTTAAATCCTTAACTACTGATACTATTATCAATTTTTCTGGTACGATGTCTGTAGGCGATATAACTATTACTAAAACCGGAAATGATGCATTCTTTATAAATTCTGAAAAAGGTGCTAATGCTACAATAAATGGTAGTATTTACGTCAATTCTAAGGGTTGGGTTAATAACACAAACGGAGCAGTGATGACGCTTAATGGTAAGGATGCTGTTATTGGAGCTGAATTAGCTAATGATTATGGTGCTACGCTTAACATTAATGCTGATACTACTATTAATATGGCACTCTGGAATGTTGAAGGCGCAACACTGAATATTGCTGATGATGTTACTGTTACTACCGCTAAAGGTTTTGCTAATGCCTTTAATGGATATGAAGGTGGCATAGTTAATGCTGGTAAGGCTAATATTATCGTCACAGGGTCTTCCTATGGGTTTTCAAACTCATCTACTGCTGAAATAGGTTCAGTTACAGTATCCGGCTGGCTTGGCGCTATGAATAACGGCGACTTAACAGTTAATAATAAAATAGATGCTAAAATGAGTAATTCTGGAAAATTAACTTACAACGGCGTAGCTGCAATCAATGGTGAGTTATCTAATAGCGGCAATATTTATGCGACTAACGGTGTTTTAAAAGTAAATGGCGGTTTAGTACAATACGGAGCCGATTCTGGCATTTGGAAAAATACAGATAAAGAATTAACTGATTTGGAGATTATCGGCAGTTTATCTGTATATGGTTATCCTTGGTCAGGACAAAGCACCTTAACTGCAAAGAACATTACAACCGATGTGCTTATTAATGATGGTCATGTTAAGGCGGATAGACTGGAAGCTAAGCAGGGTTTTATTTCAAGCTATTTTGAGGGCGGAGAAAGCAGTATTGATGTTAATGAATTAGTTATCGGTAATTATGTTGATGATGATGGTAATAGTTGGGCAAGCGTTATAGGAGAGTCTCCTGCCGGCACTATTCATTACGGCAATTCTGTAGTTAGAGTTCATGAAAAGCTAGTGTTTGATTCTTCTAATGGAGTACCTATTTTAGAAAACCGAGATAGATTATTTTTGGATGGCGATGCAGTTGTTATAGAAGGCAACGGCAAGATTGTAAATCAAGAGATTTACACATATTGGTCAGGAACCTCTATTGGTGTTATTGCTAAAAATGAAAGCAAAGAAGCTATTGAAAATTTAACCATCAATTCTGAGCTTGTCAATCAGGGTGAACTTTATGTCAAAAACCTTTCAGTATTAAAGGGCGTTGACGGTATTGAGCAAGAAGATGGTACTTTTAAAGAAAGCCATGCTTTTAATGTAGACAACTTAAATATTTTAGATAGTGGCAGTTTCGAACTAAAGAAAGGCAATTACACTTTCACCAACGTAGGCGTAGGCGATAATGCTTCTTTAACTGCCGCAGGCAGCTTGGGCGTAAGCGGCACTATGGCATTGCAGGACGGAGCAAGCGTAGAAACCTTGGCCGAAAACGGCTCTATTACTGCAGGTTCGGTAAGCGTGGGCGCAGAAGGCAGTGTGACGACTAGCACTTTGTCAGTAGTGAAGAACGATACTGTAACTGGCGCTGACGGTTCCATTGTTACTGGAACAGGCAGCATCATTAATGCTACTACTGTGGGGGCAACTACGTTAACAAACGATGGCAAGCTGACGGCCAGCGACGTAACCGCTGATACGCTTACTAATAGCGGTAAGCTGAACGGTGCGAGCGTAAATGCAGGTACGATTACGAACAGCGGCACGCTGGAAGCGAAGGACGTGGAAGCGACTAAGTTGGTAAACAATAGCAATAGTACTATTGAAGCAAGCGGCAACGTCAAAGCTAATGGCGAACTGACGAATAACGGCACTTTAAC
>ERZ779895.1663-NODE-1663-length-22674-cov-27.691631_pt1 | contig 22674 bp, 18 predicted proteins | sample MGYA00511093_ERZ779895 | MGnify/ENA primary metagenome ERZ779895 (study PRJEB29588, sample SAMEA2142970) | human gut metagenome | biome: human gut; feature: human-associated habitat; material: faeces | place: Denmark | collected 2008/2010 ... | reverse complement strand
TAGAGAAAGGTGTACCAACGGTGGCAATAGGCATTTATCTTAGGGTGCTTTATGCGCTTCAGTTAGATGATGATATTCTGTTGCTTGCAAAAGAAGATGCAATGGGAAAGGCCTTGCAGGATTTGAATCTTAAGAAACGAGAAAGAGCATCCAAAAAAGAATAAGCGATGAAAAAACTTTATGTATTTGCTGATTTCGATTGGCTGAAAGAACCAAGGCTCGTTGGAGAGTTAAGTTACGAATCACTTCGTGGCTCTGACAGCTATGGATTTTGTTATAGTAATGAGTGGTTAAAGGATTATGGTAGTTTGTTTCTTAGTGATGATTTGAATAACTATCCAGGGCAGCAATATACAGCTCCAGGTAAGGATATTTTCGGATGTTTTTCTGATGCCCTTCCAGACAGGTGGGGGCGTACATTGATAAATCGTCGGGAACAGATTCTAGCAAAGGAAGAGAAACGTCCGGTGCGTCGGCTTTCTTCATTCGACTATCTTATCGGGATTGAGGACTTTTCTCGCATAGGGGCTTTTCGATTCAAGGAGTCTATAAATGGAGATTATATTAATGCAAGCGAAATCTTGCGCATACCACCACTGACAGATATTCGTGAGTTGATTGCAGCTAGTTCCGAAATAGAGAAAAGTGAAGATGAGAACAGGTTACCTGAAATGCGTTGGATTGCTCAACTGGTACAGCCTGGTTCATCTCTTGGCGGAGCACGTCCAAAGGCAAGTGTAATTGACGAGAACAAGATTTTGTATATAGCAAAATTTCCGTCCCGTAAAGATGATTATGATGTTGGACTTTGGGAACATTTCTCACATCTGTTGGCCAAGAAGGCTGGTGTCAATGCTGCAGAAACAAAAGTAATCTCTACAAGCGACAAATACCATACTTTGCTTTCCCGGCGATTTGACAGAAGGGAAGAAGGTAAGCGCATACACTTTGCTTCAGCCATGACTCTTTTGGGCTTAAATGATGGTGATAATGCTAATACCGGGCATGGCTATCTGGATATTGTCGATTTCATACTTCAGAACTGTACCAACGTGGAGGATAATCTGCAAGAACTGTATCGCAGAGTCGCGTTCAATATCTGTGTTGGTAATACAGATGACCATTTCCGCAATCATGGTTTTCTTCTGACTGCCAAGGGGTGGACTTTATCTCCGGCATATGATATGAATCCCTCTCTGAATGAGTATCAGAGCCTGTTGATCAATAGCTTTAACAATAAATCGGATTTGAATGAATTGCTGAATTCTTGTGAGGAATATATGCTCCAGAAACAGTCGGCTCAGCAAATCATTAATGAAGTACTGAATGCTGTCAAGGAATGGCGATCATTGGCTACGCGACAAGGTATTGCGAAAAGTGAACAGGAGCGGTTTGCTGCTACTTTTGAAAGACAGAAAGTGATTATGTAAGGTTGAAACAAAAATTAAAAAAGTAAAATTACTATGGCAACTTTAGCTGAATTGTACGAATACCTTGAGAAGAAACGAGATAATAAGCATATAGAAAAGGTGTTCTTATATGACACTTTTTTACCAGAAGAACAACCAGAGGCACGACTTGAGATTCTTTTATGGTGGAAAATTGAACAGTTGGTAGAGGATGAAAATTGTTCCATAGATAAGGATTTTGCTGTAGCTTATTTTGATGAACGTACTAAAACAACGAACAACCAACTGTTAAAGTATAGATACCAGTACTTTATTTATTTGCTTACAAACGACAATCGAAATGCAAAACAATCTATTGATGCTTTGATAGCGGTGATTGGTACTTTATTGCCAGAAAATAAAGAAGATTATCCGTATAGGGCAGAAAATGCCATAGAAATTTTGATGTTGTTGACTAAAAGAGTGAAGTATAGGATACTGGAAGCTAGTGATTTGATTTGGAAAGTTTTGAAGTCAGACTACGGATACCGCACAAAAATAGTTTGTATAAGACTAGCCAAGGGAAAAGGTTTTTTCCCAAATATAGATGCAGAGAAAATCGTACACTTGTGCCAGAATTTGTTGTCATTAGCCAAAGATAAGTGGCGGGAGAACTGTTGTGAGTTAGGTTTATTCTATTCTTCAAAGCTTCAAAGAGAGTCAAAGCCGTACATAAACTTTTTTTATGAAGCGTTGGGAGATATGGAGATAGAGCAACTAGTTGATCCGACAATTTCACCGAATAATATAGCCATACCGTGGATGAACGAAGGGCATCTTGAAAAAGCTATTGCGTTTTATCATAAGGCGAACTTGACTGAAAAGAAGAACAAGGCAGAACAAGCCTTTCGTGAAAATAAGAAAAAACTGGTGATGCTGCATTTCAAAATTGAGAATAAAACAGACACGGCGATAGTTGAATACTTTGAGAATCTGACAAAGGAACTGCTTGAAGGTAAACTAAGTTGGCTATTAATGAATCTTTCATGCCCCAATCGGTTTCTTTTTCCATCCTACGAACAAATACGTATGCGGATGTCTGCAATTAAATCTACAGCAGAAAAACTTGGCTTTGTGAATAAGATTGTGGACATCAACGGAAATAATAGGAATGCAGGTGAGGGTTTTGATCTACGTCAGTCATACGATATATGGCTCATGAATATATTAAAAAATTCCGTAGTAAATATGATTCTTACTGCAGTCAATACAAAACAATTGACTTATGGTAAATTGAAGAAATGGTTCCTAGAAAACACCTGTTTTGGTATTCAATTGGAATATACTAGGTCTGGCCAAGTGGTTACGGCTACATGGTTTTCACAGATTGATTACGGAATAGAGGCTCTCATTAAACAGTATAATCTTTTTTTGCAAGGAAAACCAACTGATTGGCGGTTGCCTGTGGATATTCTTTCAATACGTTTTGAAGGTATTCTGCGTGATATGGTTGGTGATTATGGAGGTTGTGTTACAAAAGTAGGACGAGATAACAGTATTTCTCAGGCATTACTCGATGATCTATTGAGAGAACCATGCCTACTGAAAATATTCAAAAAAGAAGATATCGAGTTCTTTGAGTATGTGTTCACTGCTAAAGGTTGTAATATTCGTAATAACGTGGCACATGCTTTTTATTTACCAAAAGATTATGGAATAATAGAGGCTACGCTCGTGTTTTTATGTATATTGCGCTTGACTATGTTTAAACCTAAAGATGAGAAAGATGTTAGTAAATAAGACACTGTCCAAAATTTTGTGTAAATGGAAACAGGATTCAGCTGTAAGTATCTTCTTATATCTGGATTCTGTTTTCAAATATAAGCATAAATTGGTTCATAATCAATCCCCAGCTATAATAGGCTGTGTCCATTTCTTTTCAATCTCCATAAGTGAAAGATATACGGTCTTTTTTACGGCATCGTCCGAAGGGAATGAAAGCTTTGATTTCGTGTACTTTCTGATTTTTCCGTTCAGATTCTCAATGAGATTGGTTGTATATATTATTTTTCTGATTTCCAGCGGGAACTGGAAGAAAACAGTCAGGTCATCCCAGTTGTTTCTCCATGAAAGTATGGCGTATGGATACTTTCCTCCCCATTTCTTTTCCAGATTGTCAAGTTCTGCGGCAGCAACTTCCTTATTAGGTGCATTGTAGATATTCTTCATATCCGCCGTAAACTCTTTCTTATCCTTATAAACGACATATTTACAGGAGTTTCTGATCTGATGTACCACACAGATTTGAGTGGATGACTGAGGGAATACGGTACGGATGGTATCCGTAAATCCATTCAAGTTGTCGGTACAGGTAATCAGTATATCCTGCACTCCACGGGCTTTTAAATCGGTCAGGACGCCCATCCAGAAAGAAGAACTTTCCGATTTGCCGACCCACATGCCTAGGACTTCCTTCAGGCCATTCTGTTTCAGACCGACACAAAGATAAACAGTCTTGTTTATGATCTTACCGTTATCCCGTACCTTGAAGACAATACCATCCATCCAGACTATCAGGTAAACAGGATCAAGGGGACGGTTCTGCCATTCCTGGGCAGCCTGATTTACTTTGTTTGTAATGATGGAAATGGCAGATGTAGAGAGCTCTATTTCATAAATCTCACGCATCTCCTCCTCTATGTCGGAAACGCTCATCCCTTTGGCATATAAGGAGATAACAAGCTTTTCTATAAAAGTCCACGGCTTTCATGTTTGGGCACCGCTATCGGCTCAAACTGGCCGTTACGGTCACGTGGGATGGAAATGACAGACTCTCCATGTTCGGTTTGGATTTTCTTCGGATAACTGCCATTACGGGAGTTGCCGGTGTTATTTCCTGCCACAGAATTCTTTTCATAGCCCAGATGGACATCCATTTCGCCTTCAAGCATCTTTTCCAGCACCTGGGCATGCAACTGTTTCAGGAACTTGCTCACATCGGCTTCTGTCTTGAACTGGCTAAGGAACTCCTTGCTTAACACCTCATCGGGCACTACGTGATTCTTTTCTTTCATAATCTTCTTCATTTTGCAAATCTATAAAATAAAAAATACGAGACTCAAACTTGAATCCCGTATTTTCCATTTACACAAAATATTTTATAGTGCCGTAAATAATGTATATTATATAAGTTCTCAACAATTCACATCTCGAATGGCAAAAAAGATGCTCTCTTGTACATTACCTTATAATGGATAGCATTACATACATATGATTAAAATTGTCTTACTTTTATTTCTGTACATGCCCGATGATGGTACTATTAGTTTAACAGTGCACAATTACTGTGACTCTCTTTTATTCAATACCAGTTCCGTATATGTTCCAAAATATAATGCAGATAATAAGCTCGCAACCCTTTTAATTATAATGATGTCACATTCTTGATGAACTATAATCCAAAACTTGAATTACGGTTACTGGAAGAGGAAACGGTAATTTTACCTAGTGTAAGCATCTATTGAGGCTGATGGTATATTTGAAAAATAGCTCCAATTCGATGCGATTCAGGGTCGATTCGAAACTAATAATGCCTAGCTGCATTTATTCGGGAAAAGTCTTATTAGATTTTGGAATTTATATACTTAATTACACTAAATTAAATGCTACAATATTTGTGTATTGTGTAAAATTTTACTATCTTTGCATATAACATATATTATGTGTGTATGGTAGTACAATTTAAGTCCTTAAACGACCTTTTGCGTGCCCTGCCCGATGAGGAGTCATGTATCGCCTATCTCGAATGGGTGATGTGGAAGGGGAAGGTGGTTTCTCCGTATGACCCACAATCTAAGGTGTACAAATGCAAAGGCCATAATTACAAATGTAAGAACACCGGCAAGTATTTCAACGCAAGGACGAACACGATGTTTTATCGTTCATCCGTTCCTTTGCAAAAGTGGTTCATGGCCATTTGGCTGTTTATGACCCACAGGAAAGGAATGTCCTCAGTCCAGTTGTCAAAAGACATTGGGGTGACGCAGAAGACTGCATGGGCAATGCTTCACCGCATACGCAAGTGCTTCGGAGAACAAAACAAGGAACTGAAACTTGACGGTGTAGTGGAAATTGACGAAACTTTCGTAGGAGGCAAAAACAAGAATCGACATAAGGACAAAAAAGTCAAACATTGCAGAGGTCGAAGTTTCAAGGACAAGACACCTATATTCGGTATGCTGCAAAGAGGTGGCAAGGTTGTTGCCAAAGTGGTAAAGGACACTACCGCAAAAACTCTCCGTACCGAAATATACAAGACCGTAAAGGCTGGTAGCACCATATACAGTGATGAATGGAGCTACGGGGATTTGTCCGACAGATATAAGCACTCATGCGTTTACCATTGTTACGGTATATACGGCATGGGAGAAGTAACCACAAATTCCATTGAGGGATTTTGGTCTATACTGAAACGGGGCATCATCGGTGTGTACCATAAGGTTTCACGAAAGCACCTGCAAAAATATGCGGATGAATTTTCATGGAGATATGCACAAAGAATATTACCTTTGCACAAGGTATTTGAAAATGCCTTGAATTGTTCGAAACATAGAGTAACCTATAAAGATTTGACTTATGCCTACGAGAAAGCCTAAAAAATCATTTGAAATGAAAAAAGTAAACGGAGTCGAAATCAGGCAACGTTTGTCTGACGGCTACATTGACGCAATGGCAATATGCGACGCTTGCGACAAGGAGTTTTCGGACTATGCCCAAATCCGTTTCACGAAAAGATTTATTGCGGAGCTTTCACGTGAAACAGGCATTGAGGAAACCGTGTTGCTGCAAAAGTCGGATGATGCCGATGAAATATGGGTGCATCCGCAGGTTGCCATAAACATATCGCAGTGGGCATCACCAAAACTGGCTGTGAAAGTGCCTAAATGGGTATTGGAGTGGTATGCCAACGAAGCTAAAAAATCAGTAACAAAGGAGGTGACAGTAAAATCGGAATCCACGTCTGGCGTTAAGTTCGAGGACATAGACCCCGATTTCGCTGCGATGATAAGTAAGGCCGCAAGGTACAACCCCGACAAATGAGGTTGTACACGGCTAAATTACTTTTTGCTCCCTTTATTCATGAAGATGCCCATTATGAGCAATGCTATTCCTATGACCCAACCTATCGGGCCAAAGAACAAAAGGCATATAAACAACAGTAGTAGGATAAGTGTAGAACAACCTTTCATAATTTAACGGTATGATAGTTAATTATAGCGGTAGAGTAATATGGGTTTTCTCTTATATCCATAATCTGACAGCCAAACGTTCTTAGCTTTAGATTGACTTGATATATTTCCCCAAATTTGTCTTTCTTAGGGGCGAACATCGCACGGCGTTGAGCCTCTTTCTCTGTCTTTGGGTAGCCGTTTAATCGAGTAAAGCCTATCCAATAGGCGAGGTAGTACCTCGTGCCGAATTTCACGGAGATAAGTTTACCGTCGGATTCACGGTAGAAACACCTTATTGCCGTTATCTCGTTGTCATAGGTGTTTTCCACTTCATACACGATAAAGCCTTCTTCTTCACCAACGGGATTACCAACGGATTGCTCAAACTGTTCTTGGTTTACTTTCCCGATAAACTTTATCATGTTATCAGGTGTAAGGTCAAACTTATTTTGCCCCAATGACATCAATGAGATAAATAGGAAAATCGTTCCTAAGATAAGTTTTCTTGTTTCCATTCTACATTTTATTTGTGTTAGACAATAATCTGTAAAACGGCAACGGTATGAACGAGAACGGGTAAACGAAAACGTAGAACCACTGCCCAACGTCGTCGTGGCCTACCACAGCCAACTTACCCATAGGAGCGGTTCTACGTCTATGACGCAGGACACACTTCACCCATTGGGTAAGTTGATTATCAGCCTCTCTTATGGTCTGTTGTGGTAGTTCGACGACGATTAGGCTGTATGTCCGAAAAGAGCGCAAGCGCTCTTATTCGGTTGCAAAGATACAATTTTTATTTTTAAAACAATAACTATTATGAGATTAAAGGTTCTTCAATTTGTGCATGACGGACATTTTTATTGCGTGTGCAGAAACATTTGCTTAATAGCAGAAAGTAAAAACAGTTTCGACGATGCGGTGGAACGCATAAAAGAAATGCTTGGTATCTATCTTTCTGATAAAAATTATTCTCGACTTCAAAAAATGGGATGGAAAATGATTGATAATTCGGTTATTCCTATTAAATTTGCAGATGATGAGCTTGTAAGATACGCAAGTGATTTCTTTGGATATGAAATCACCAATTATCAACTCATAGAAATATATGTCAAAATCGAATCCGGAGCTTAAATATCCAATAGCTTCAAACGTACTAATAGACTATATTAAGAAAACTTCCGTCTATCCAGTATATATGGGAACAGACTTTATCTGTTTCTCGACTGAGCCTTTCTTGGGAGGTAAAAATCTTCCGTCCAATATCAAGATACATTATGGTAAGTTGCTTACGAGAAACGAGGTTGAAAGTGTTTTGGAAAAGTTGAATTTGCAAATTGACGATTTCGAGGTCCTTTTGAAGGGTAGTTTGTAATATCAAAATATTTTCATATATTTGCTTATACCATGATAAAATCATGGTAAGGACAGTTGTGTAATTAAGTATATAAATCCCTAGATTTTTTTATCTAATTATATCGTAGAAGTTTTGTCATGTTCCACCTTTTCTTAATTCATATGATTTTACTCAGGATATTTTTCTACCAATGTTCAGGTTTTTGTTTTGGCAGACTTTCATGCAACTATTAGGAAACTGGTGCGATCTGTTAGTACGTATCTCTAGCACCTTCGATTCGGCCGATGTTGGCATGGCATCTTTCAGCTTTTCTTCGTTAGTACTATCAATGAAAGTACAGAAATAAACAACCACTATAAGGTTGTAAGGAAGGTTAATAAATTCTCAACAATTTTCCTGAGAAGCGTTCCATAACATAACGAGATTTGGTGTCATAAAATGTCATGCCAGAATGTTGAGTTCCTTAAACCTTGTCTTGTAAGTCTTTTACGCCTTTTGCAGTATGTCATGATTTTTACAATATTTTCCTGTATCATCATTTAGAGATAATACTGAATGTATTGTCTTTAATCTCTTGTATTAGGCCATGTTTTATAAGGACCTCTTTATAACACCACGCATAATGTTCAATTGTGTATTTATCGCCAGACTTCCCCGTATTTTGCATCATATTTAAAATTTCATTTAAGATATCGTCTGGCATATCTTTCCCAAATATTTGCTTATGTAAAGCAATGAATTTCTTAGGGATATTCATCGTTTTAATAATCAAGTGAATAATTGTTGACATTATTTGTAAAAATACATGGGGAGGAATTGGGGATATTTCTTCTACTTTTTTCCCATCATTTAAATTGTCTTTCTTTAATTTTAGATTTAAATTAAATAATTCTGTCTCATGTTCTTCTTCTTTCATATCAAAAACCATTACTAACATGAACTCATCAACAATTAGAAGTAGGTTATTATCTTTTATGTCCATACAAACGGATGTGCCATGTCCTGTTTTCTTGGAATAATCTATACATCTAAATAATGCATATTTAATATTAAGATTATCAGTATTTTGAGAGGTTAGAGCATATCGTAATCTTTCTTCTAATTCTGGTTTTAATCTACTTCCTAAATGTTCTGTAACTGATGCTCTCCAAACTACAGAACACCAAAAAAGTAAGGCGTCGTGAGGAGATACCTTTGTATTCTTTGTATTTGTCTGTTCTGTGAATCGTAAACTTATACTAGGTGCATATTTGCTTTCAAGAGAGGCGAAATATTTTTCACAGTATTTGCAAAATACATGATCTTTAATGTCATAATTTTCTCTGCTATAAAGTTTCTCTTCATTATCTGTTATTGCTTTACGTTTGTCTTCATAGATATCTCTTCCAAAATATGTCTCAACAATACCATTTTTTATTTCAAAACCAATTTCGTTATCTCGTTTTCCTTCCCCATTTATACGTTTCATTAAAAAACTAGGGATGATATGAGAGCCAGTTTTGTCAGCCTCATGTTGTTGGCATAATAAACAGTTATTCATAAGATATTTTTTAATTCTTTCTTAAAAGTTATGATTTGTAGTGTATAGAGAGCGAAGTGCAAAACATATTAGAGACCAGATAGTGTTTTATCTGGTACTGTTCTTTTCGTTCAGCTATAATCTTCCAATCTTTCAAAGTTAGCAAATAATAACTCTATTCGCAAGAGTTCCGTTTTCTACATCTGCACAAAATATATTGTACTAGTGCCTAATTGGTATTTTCCTAAGTATATCAATAACTTTTTTATTCCATTAAAATTTCGCATTATAAGACGCAAAGTATTACTGAATAATACGTATTTTACTAAATACTTACATCGAATATATTATTACATAAGTTTGCAAGATGGTTCTTAGGCTTTGAAGTCTTTTCCAATACGTTCGATATATTTTACGAATTCTATCTTAATTTTTTTATTTATGTCTCTCATATTCTCATATTTATCAACCGGTATAGTTCTTACAAAATAATCTAATATGCTATTATCTAAAGGCTTGTCAAAATGTTTATTATATTTCTTTATAATAGAACTAACTCGAGATTCTACATATTTTTTCTTATCTTGGTTTGATAATCTTGTAAAGTGTCCTTTATAATCAAATCTAGAACGTAGTTCTGGAGATATTTTCGTCGGAAATTCTTCTTTTGTGATATTTGAAGTAAATATAATTACAAACCCATTGATGTCTATTTCTATTGCCTGAGAACTAACCATTTTCCCACTTTCCAAAACATCCAAAAAGAAGTTGAATAATGTTGCATTAGATTTTTCAAATTCATCTATAAGAATAACTCCTACATCTGTATTACGAACGCGCATAAATATTTCTCCATCTTCACTTCCGATATATCCGCGTGCGCTACCTATTAATGAACTTAATGAAAATTCATTACTATAATTACCGAAGTTAATTTTAGCAAGTTTATCAGTGCCCCCTAAACACTTATAAAGCGCTCTTGCTACTTCGGTTTTACCTACACCGGACTCTCCTAGTAAAAACAGCGACAAAACTTTATGCTCTCCAATCTTATTAAATAGACGAAATGATTTTGCTATTTCATAAAAATCATCTTTAAATTTTTCATGACCATATAAAGAATTTCTAAATGAATCAAAAAATACTTCAAACTCTCCAGAGTTTAAATCTGTAATTTTTTTATGCTGTTTATGGTTTTCTGCTATTTTCTCAGATTGTTGATCAAAGTATTTACTATACTTATTTTTAATGTCATTAAAAGATTCAAAGCAATATCTTAATTCATATTTGAATATGTCAAGTTTTTTATTGTCACAAATAAAAATAATATTTTCATTAGATAAAAGTCTAAAAATGGGTTCTCCTATTGATTGGATGGCATCAGGATTATATCCTGTTAAAACAGAGATGTCAATAACATAAAATCCTTTATTATACTTTAAAAAATTACTTTCATCTTTGAGATTGTCTAAAAAGATACTTAAGCTAAGTATCTTATAGTTCATAGAGTAGAACATTTTTTTTAAATATTCATAATCACTTTGGTCGTAAAATAACAATTCTTTTTCCATCCTTATTTATTATTCGAATGTATATTTTGGATTATTGCCAACAAATCTATATAATGATATTTAGAATTATCTCCAGAACTTATAAATGTCTTATATGTCGGTTGATCTATTGGATATTGGCTTTCTTGTATTTCTTCAAATTCTGTTGGTTTTCCAAATTTAGGATGAGCATTACCTAATTCTGCAAAATATTGAAAAGTATTGCCTAATTGATCAATGTTAATTGTTCCTTTATATATTCCCAAGATACTAACTTTACCAATGAATAAATCATCTACACTATATGAACTTTCAAATTCATTCTCAAATGTAACAGGAATTTTGATTATAATTTTATCTTTTCCATTTTCCAATCTACCTTTTATCTTATAAGCATAATCTTTGAACATTGAATTGAATAGATTGGTAATGTCAAATCCATTTACACCTGGGACAGTCAGATTTTTGAATGCTCCGCTATTAAAGAGTTTAACTGTCCTTAATTCTACTTCATTTTCTAATGAGAGTGCCACATTTTCAATCAATACCAATTCACCTTCTTTGATATTATGATCAAATTGAGATATACTTTTACTAGCTTCAATTACGTCATTTAGGATTATAGATTTTGTTGTTTTAACTTCTATTGTCTCTAATACTTTTTTTGATGCACTTCCTCCTATATTCGCATCGGCATTGCCTTCGCCATTAAATAATTTAAGAAAGCCTAATCCCATTTTGCTACCTAAATGTAAAGAAGCATTTCCTTCGGTATTATTTTGAACTGATTTAGCAACTGTAATAATATTACTAAACATCATTTTAATTTCATATACTTTCGGGTAGTTATGTAATATATATTAAATGTCATATTTTAGTAATTATGATTTTAAATTGATTAATATATGAGTCGTCTTAAGTATTATATATCTGACTCATAGCCTCGGCTGTTTCTTTCATCATTTGCCGTAATGACTCAGGGGCAATAACCTCTATTTGTGCACCAAACGAACGTAGCAAAGAACGTAACTCATAATTATTTTGGACTTTTAAGGTTATCTTCCAATATCCATCTTCAAGAGGTGTTGTCACTGCTGATTGAGATTCATGAAGTGGCTTAGTCACAATATATCCAATGGCTTTATCACTAACCTTTAAAATGACTTCTTCTACAGGAGCATTTGAACGCGAAACGCCGACGATATCGCTAAAGTATTCTTTAAAATCTATTCCTTCAGGTTGTATTATGTATGGTTTAGATGTTTCCTTTACTCCTTCGATTCTATCAATTGCAAAGTTTGATAGATAATCCGAGTCTTTATGTTTGCCGATCAGAAACCAGCGATTATTATATTGTTTAAGATGATAAGGAGTAACAATTACAATTCTAGCATCCTTCCCAAATGGATGATATATAATTTCAATGATCCTTTTGTTAACAATTGCATTAAAAATGGGTTTATAGTATAAATCCATTCCTTTAAGATAGGGATTATGCTGAAAACTTACAACTGAATCCAGATTATCTCCTAATTTACTGGTCGTATATAGTCTTTTTTCAAGGTCGTTTAACCACTCAAATTGTGGTACTCCATCGAAACGTTTAAGAAGTATCAATGCATCATAAATCAAATTGAGCTCTTCTTGATTGATCGGTTGATTTTTGATGGAAGCCCCTTTGGTATGGTATCGGTAATATTTTCTATGCCCTTCTCGAATGGCATCTATATCCATACCATATCCTTCTTCACTTTCAATGAATTTTAGATCTTCTTGTACTTGACGTTTTTTTACTCCGCAACCATCTTTCGTTTCTCCATTATACAGATAGAGCGCTTCATTGCAGGCATCTACTAAATCCTCAATATAGTAACGCCTAGACCAATTGCTCAGGCATTTATCTATAATCTGGTATCTTAACTGTGCATTCTTATTCGTTGGCATAGGCAATACTATTTATCAAACAATACAAAGCTAATTATGAACAATGCAGTCTTTCTGCATTGTTCATAATCTTTTATATTAGATTTTCTAATTTATCTACTATTGCAGCAATTTCTGTAGAATCAATACTTCCGTTCTCATGGTCAACTGTAGTAAATAAATTTACTCCTTCGATGTAACCGATTGATTTATAAAAATCTCGTTTCTTTTCCCATGATTCCTTATAGGCAGGATTATCTAACATTCCTAAATGTTCCCAAAGGATGGTATCTCCAGATGCATCTTCAAAAGTAAAATCAGGAATACATCGACGGCCGTTATCTTCTATCATTTTCTCGTATTCAAAGTCAATACCTCGTTCATATAGCATATTAGCAATAATTACTTCAGACTTGCTACGTACGATTAATCCTGGCTTTAAGGTTGTGTGAATCAATCCTTCTACATATGGAATGTTTGAAATATCTTCACGTACAGATGTAGAGAAAAGATTTGAATTCCGTTTAGCTAAAACTGACATCTGAGGTTTAGAATACTCGATTAACCACGATATATTATCTTGTATCAACAGAATTAATTTCCCTCTTGCTCGTGTTAAAGCTGTATAGATTAGTTCACGTGAAAGTATACGTCCACTCTTTGGAAGAACAACCAAAACGATCTTAAAATCACTTCCTTGACTCTTATGGATAGTTATAGCATAAGCCAAGTCTATTGTATTATCAGCCTCATCTGACTTAGAAGAATAATATGAAAATCTCTTGTTGGGTAACCCAGTAAAAACAACTGTAGATTTCTTTTCCCTCTTATTTGCATAATTAACAAAACCTATTTGCCCATTTGAAAGTTGACATTCTTCTTTACTCGTAGATTTCTTGCGTTCATTCTTTAATTGAATGACCTTATCTAGAACAGATATGGTAATAGGAGCTATTTCTATTGAAAAATTCTTATTTATACCAACCCACTCTTGGAAATACGAATTAATCTGGAATGTTCCCCATACCGGATTTTTTACCGGTGATAAAACCTGAAAATTTTCAACCTTTGACGGATCGTTTAAGGCTTTATTTACATCATCAAGTCCTATAGATTTACGAATCTTATCGGATAAAGATTTACCTTCCTCTTCTGGCAACTCTTTTTCAATGGCCTCTTTCAAACAGTCTTTAAGGTCGTTTTCATCATTCCAAGTATAAACAACCAGGTCATTATTAAGATTTCCTTTGGCAACTTGCTCAAAAATAAGATCGGAATTCTTTGCAGGTTTTTCTCCAGAGAACCATGATGCTAAAGTCAATATGTCAGAGTCTCCTGTATTAATAGTTCTTACAACATATCGCAATTTTGTTATTGCCGATCTTAAATATTCGTCTTTATTATCCTTTAGGTAGTTAAATAAATCAGCAAATGGTCTGCCAGACCCAATAGGAGGTAATTGAAATGGGTCTCCAATTAAAATTATTCGATTAATGCTCTTTAAATCCAATGCTTTCATTAAGACATAAAAGTCCTTACATGTAAGCATGGAACACTCGTCAATAATGACATTTTTTGCTCCACAGTATTTACGTTTTTCTGCATCTTCAGGAACACAAGGTGTCATTGTATCCCAGTCAAAGAAACCCTGACGCGTCAGAAATTGCGCAATAGTTAGGGCTTGAATACCTGCTGACATGTTACCTAAGCGAACTCGTGCTTTTCCTGTAGGAGCCAAAAGGAGTGTACCTTCTGCTTTTATTTGTGGTGATTTTAAGAAAGCTTTGACAACTGTAGTTTTGCCTGTTCCAGCTGGACCTGCCAGTACAGAAAGGCGCTTACTGCAGAACATTTCCAATGCCTTTACCTGGTCAGCTACAGCATTACGGCATCGCTCATTTGCTTCATTGTAATCATCAATAGATGCTTTAACAATCGTATTCCAGTCTTCTTTTACTGGTGATTTGACATCCTTTGAAGCACGACCTTTGAATATCTTACGCAAATAATCATCAATTTCTTTATATTCCTTCAATTGCAATGCACACCTGTCATCAGTATTAAGGTATACAGTTTTTTCTTCAATGAACTCTTTGTTTGACATTAAATAATTATATGGCAGTTGATGATTGTCCGCAGCCAAACAATCTTTTATATATAACTCAATCTCGTTTGCCGAAATTAATGTATCACCATCACTGAGACTTGCCACTAGTTTTGAAATGATAAATGAGCGGATCCTTCTATTATCAATTACGGATTCCACTAGTGAAGGAGCTTTTGGAGTCCATTTCCCTTGAATCTTAGGGTCAGCCATTACTCCAAGATCAATCATTTCAGTTGTAACTGGAAGATAATTTTCAATAAGACTCTCCTCGCTGATAATATATGGATTATTTAATAATTCATCGTAGCAGTCAGGACAATCAAACCACCATTTTATTACTTCCGAATTTATTTCAAAACGTGATAGCAGTTCCAGTACCTGTCTTTGGTTACTTAGAGTATTTTTCCAAAGAATACGATAATGAGTAAGTTCACTTTTATATACGGAATCAGGAAGAGACAATTCACCTTTCATCAATTTATCAAAGGTTTCCCATGGATTATCTTTAACCCCACAATATCCATTATTTCGTAAATCTTGCTCAATTATATACGCATAATTTACCCCTATTGCTGATAGAGCCTCGGCGAAAGCAGGAAACGGACCTATCATATCCTTCACCTTTGCAATTTGGGAATCTATCCACAAAATTTGTTGTTTCCAGTTTCCTCCAACCAGCCCATGTTTAATAACCGATTCCAAGCACTTTCTGGCAACATTAAGAATAATCAGCATACTGTGATTGCTAACATAATCACAACCGTAGGATAATTCATTAAAGATAATCTGGCTATTACCTAACTTCGGGATAGTAATTTTTATTTCATCAATTACTTCTTGTTTCGATTTACCTGTTTGGGCTTTTACATAGTCTTCATCAAGTGACATATATTCATGGTATGGCAAAAGAAATCCTTTTGACTTCTTCAAATCAGTTCTTATGCCATGCTCAAAGATCAAATCCCAAAAAGGATATGTATAATCAGTTGTTGTGTCATATGTTTGTACCGGTAAAACTTTGGCGATTTCACCTATACCAACAATTAATTTTGCATCTTCATCAATTGGATTACCACTTTTGCAATAAAAAACTCCGAGTGAAGTGCCAGCTTCTATATTTGATCTAAAGTGATTTAATATTTCAAACTGTCTCTCTTTTCCATATACCCAAGATGTAGGAAACGGTGCAGTTTCATCATCAGACATATTCGGATATTTATGATTCAGTTCTTCCTGATAATCACGAGATAGATATCGGAAAGGTATTCCAAAAAAGCTATATGGTTTAAGTTCTATTGTTGTAGGTAAGAGCTTTGCATGTGGAGTCTCTCCAAAAGCATAAACATGTTTGAAGATTTTTTTATATGGCTTCTCATTCATAAAGCCACCATTCTCGCCAACACAAGCAGGTAATTGATCTTGCTTGAGAGAATTCCAATCCTTTCCTGAATACGTTTCTTCTTTGTTCTCATCTTTTCTTTCAGATATATTGTGAAGCATCATGCAGAATGGATTATTTTTCGGACATTGACAAATAGTTCCATTCCATTTATTATCGTGCCAAGGCACACGGATTGATATATGTTTCATGATAATCGTCTTATTTCGTATTAATATTATTTCCTACAATCTTGGCAAACGCATCAGCACATTTCTTAATATCTTCATACTCTGCTAGTTTTTTGCCACTAAGGTTATCGTCTGTCCAATCTTCAATATCTTTTGCATACACATCTTTGATGGAGCTTTGTAGTGATTCTATTTTAAGAGGAACAGGAAGGTTATTTATTTGCATATCATCAATGATTCTTTTGAAATAAGCAAAATCACCTTCTATGATAAATCCCTTATCTGCGGCTATACGATAAATCGCAATCCAATGTCTTTGCTTGCTCAAAGGTGACTTTTTAGGCTCATATCCAATAAGCTGGCAAATGCTCTTTTTCAAAGTTGCGATTCGTTTTTCTTCTGGCCAATCCTTTACGTTCGCTTCAGCGACCAGTTGTTGGTCATCATTTTCTTCATTATAATATGGATGCAACTGAATTACTTTATGGACATAAGAATTTTCTTTGTGTACACTTTCTGACTTTTGTATTTCATGTCCATTTATTTCCAAATCTGTAATAGATGAACCCGTGGAATAGAAATACATGGTCAAGATGATGCTGATTGCAGTATCAACTTCCTGTTCTGAAGCAGTAGGAGAAATATGTGATTCACTGTTTCTCCAGCCTTTAATGAGCATAAGGTATTGATATAGCTGCTGCTTTCCTTCATCCGTGCTGTATTTCAGATTCCACAGACATTTGTGGGCATAAATCACGTTTTTCCAAGTTACATCTTCACCGGGATTTTGGGCAGGAACTTCATGGCCTTTCATCAGATAATACAATTTCTTCAGATATGCTTCAAACTTGGTGACTAATAAATTAAATGCCACAAACTTATCTACTATAGTTGCTTTCTTACCGTATAGATTTGTAAATGCCCGCTGGATAAACATGCCTACATTGTCCAAAGAGTCAATTGACGGTGTGTCTATCACATAGAATACGCTGTCTATAATCTCGTCTATAGGACGCATTTGTGGAAGCACTGTGGTCAAAGTTGTTTTCAGAATACTCCGGATATTATCTTTTATGACGGCTACGTCTACATGCTGTACTTTGTCTGTAACAACGTCTTCGTCTTGCGGCACCTGTTCTTCTTCGGATTCATAATTCTCCTCCATATTCAAGTACGCTTTCAGAATACGTTCTCTACAACTGCTGTCCAGAATAAACTCTCGAAGTAATTTGTCTGCTTTGGGAATAACCAGACGAGCCGGAACTTCTGTACCTTCTACTTTGGCAATGAACTCACGAGTCTTGGCCATATTCAATGTCAGTTTCAGGTTGTCAAACTGACTGAACTCATTCAGATTCTGTTCCGTTACATTACGACTCATGATGTGCTCCAGTTGACTGGAGTTTATACCAGTCGCTTCGGCCAGAATCATTACTTGTTTGTGCAATTCGCGGAATTGGTATTCTGCGATATAATCATAAATCGTCTTCCCCGGCGACAGGTGTAAATCTCCACTTTGCAGGTCGTGTAGGATAATCATTGCCGTACGCTGATCCTTTTGTGAAAGAGATGCAAAGGTTTTGTGCAACTCTTTAAAGGCTTCTTTGGTCAGTTCGCTTCCCGGACCGGACATATAGAGGTTCTTGATGAACTTCACAAACTTGGAGTTGATATATTCGGCATCAATCGTACCCGTACCTGTTTCTGTGATATAGGTGTCAATAGGATAGTCAAAATTATCTCTTTCCGTACTGCCCCCTCCATTACCTTCAAACAGTTCCCTGTATCGTTGCAGCAGAATAAGGTAAGTCTGTTCGTCCAATTCCATCTTGACGTAGGTATAAGTATCGCCATGCTGGAACTCATATTCATCCTTATCCCATGTGAATCCTTGCAGTTTGGCTGCTTCCAGCAGATGAGTCATCTGGCTGAAATCTTTGGCAAACATATTCCTGTCTTCTCTTGCTTCTGGCAATTTTGTAAAGTTTTCGATTTTTTGTGCCTGGAATATATCCCTTATGTGCAAGAACTTCTGGTTGATATTTGTCAGATTACTTTCCAGTTTATCGACAAAAACACCTAACGGCCTGTCCACATATACATCGAGTGCATCATTGATATTCTGCTCCATGGTGTAAGGGAAGGAGTAATAGCGGATAATGCCGAAAGGCTTGTCCGGACCAAACAAGCGGTTGGTACGTGAGAACGACTGGATAATGTCCACATATTTCATTACCTTATCCACATACAGCGTATTTACCCATTTGGAATCATAACCTGTCAACATCTGCGAAACTACAATAAGCAAGTCTATCTGCTGTGCGTGATCATGTTCTATATTGAGGTAAGGCTTCTTATGTGCCAGTCTTTTGGCCACATCCTTTTTGTATTTGGCGTAGGTGGAAAGCTGGAATGTTGTTCCATATTTCCGGTTATAGTCATCCAGCATCTCCAGCAAGGCATCTTCCTTGGCGATTCCGCCATCAGAATTGTCTATGTTGTTGTCGAATACGGCCACCACATTCAGAGAAGAATATTGCTCCTTGAATATCCGATAATAAGCTATTGCCTCAGGTATATTCTTTGTAGCTAGAATGGCGTGGAATTTACCGTTCTTGCTCAGTTTATCCCTTCCGCTTGCGATGTCGGCAGCAACAGCCTGATGATGAACAGGCTGCTGATACAAGTCTTTAGGCAGATAATGTTCTATTCCGTGTAAGGTTTCATCTCCTTCCTTATAAGTGTCCGGCATCTTCAGTTCATTCATGAATCGGTTGTAAACAACCATTTTCTGCTCGTCATTTTCAATCTCTTCAATGCTATTTACTTTCAGTTGGGAGAATGCCACTTTTTCGCGAAGCTCATTGTCATCGTAGGTTCTTACCATATACGGATCGAATCCCAATACGTTGTGATCAGGGATTCCGTTGGCGATGGTGTATTTATGAATCATGTCGCCGAATATGGTTTCGGTCATGATTTCATGCTTGGCGTTTTCTTTAAACACCGGTGTGCCCGTGAAGCCGAAAAGCAAAGCTCTTTTGAACGTATTCTTGATACCTATCAGCATATCGCCGAACACACTACGATGACATTCGTCTATGATGAATACCAGTCGTTTGCGGTCTATAAAATCAATATCGTCCTGCGAAATATCTTTCCCTGCTTTGATGTTCGACATCTTCTGAATAGAGGTCACAATCAATCGGTCGTCGTTATCCGTACTTTTGAGCTTGCTCAACAGGATGGCCGTATTCTGCGTATCCTGAATCGCTTCGTCTTCTCCAGCAAATCCACGATATTCGTCCAACGATTGCACACTCAGCTCGATACGGTCCAACAAGAATACTACTTTGTCGGCATCGCCTGAATTGGCAATGAGTTGTGCCGACTTGAAACTGGTCATGGTCTTTCCGGAACCGGTGGTATGCCACACGTATCCGCCACGATGCTGATGAGTATCCCAGTTGGTCTTATGTGTTATGTCACTAATTTTGCTGGCTGCAAAATACTGATAGCTGCGAAGTACTTTCAGTGTCTTGTCCTTATCGTCGGCAATAGTATAATAACCAATTAGCTGATGAGCCATGGGGATGCTGAGCAAGTCGGATACAATTCGTCTCCAGTCTCGTATAACGGTGTTGTTAAAGTCTTCCCAATGGAAATAGAATTCCGGCTTGAAATTCTCTTCTTTGCCCGGATTGGCAAAATAGAGTGTCTCTTCCGGAGTCATGGCCACGAAAATCTGCACCATCTTAAAGATGCCGTTGCTGAATACGCCTTCGTGGGTATAACGCTTAATCTGGAAGGTAGCCTGACTTACATCAACTTTTGAACGCTTCAGTTCGATATGAATCACCGGCATACCATTGATGAGCAACATCACATCGCCTCTTCTGTCACCGCCCAACGGGTGCGAAGCTTTGAAACGAGGTTGGCGGGCAATCTGGTAGCGGCTCTGTCCGGCACTGATTTCGCGTGCATCGAAAATCTTCAGATAGACTTCCTTGCCGTAATTATTTGTATCGGCAGGGTTGTCGCGTTTGATGCATACCTGTCCGCCATTAATAAACATATTCATGGCGTATGGGCTGTCGCACAGATTCACCTGATCGAGGATTTGGCGCATCTCGCTTGCGGTAAGCGGATAATTACCCAATTTATTGATGTCTCTGTTGTTGTCAAAGAGAATTTTGGCCCAGTTATGAATCAAATCTTCTTCTGTGGGTTGTACAAGGACTTCCTTTTCCCACCCATGATGGGGGAGAAGGTCAACCAAGGCTTGTTCAAACTGATTTTCTTTGACGAAATATTGTATGTCGTTTATATTATCCATATTTACTCTATTAAAAGTTTGAATGATATTTATACAAACATTTTATCCTGACAAGCTGCCTTGATTTGTTTTAGCTTTTCAAGGCGTTGGGTTTGGAGTGAAATTTGTTTATCAAGATTTGAAAAGAATAATCCTATTTTGATCTGTTCATTATAACAAGGTAATAATACATTGGTAGTATATATTTGCTTTTTTGAGATACTAGGGATATTAGCAGCTTGCTGTTCTTTTAAGTAGCTATCTTGTTTACTTTGTAAGAAGTAATAAATAAATTCCCAATTATTATTATTGATTCCAATAGAATAGCAACTGTTTCCTGCCCAAAATCTATTTTTGTATTTACTTATAAACCCAGCATTAGCTCCTCTCGCGCTAATTATTATTTTAGGTCCTTCCTGATTAAAATAGTCATAATATCCTGTATTAGTAATTCCACCATTGTAAACAGGGTATGGAGCGTTGGCTCTCTGTTTGGTTTGTATCACAAATTCTCCAATACTAATAGAACTAATTTTTCCAAGAATTTCATACTTCCATTCTTCTTCAAATCCTTTAAATCTGACTTTAGGTACAGTTTCTCCTTCTTGTGGGAACATAGATTGTAGGCTTGCTGCCTTTACTTGTTTTAAAGACACAAGTTTCTTTGAAGTGCTTTGAATTAATGAATCTAATGACTGGAAATAAGAGGCTATCTTTTGTTGATTAATTATTTCTGAAGGATAACTAATTATAGTTTGGCATATAGATTTTTTAGATATACTTGAAATTTTTGTACCTTGAATATATTGTAATAATTGATTATGGAATGCTGAAGAATTTAGATAATAACCAAGGTAACCTTCTGCAAACTTAATAGTTGGCCGACATGGAATTGTATGTAAACCAGCAACTAAATCTGTATCATTATGAGTTATTATTTCAATGCATTTGCCAACTGTATTATCTTCTGCAGCATCAGCAAATACGATATCGCCATTTATTAATGGTGATAACTTCAATAACTTATATGCGATATTATCATTTATGATATATGGTATACTATTTCCTTCATCAGCATATAAACATTCACTAAATTTAATTAGAATATCGCCATAATGAATATTCTTTACATTACCATTATCATCTGAAAGTTCTGCTCTAGAAAGACTATTGTTTTTGAGAAATTTGAATGCTCTAGAAAAAGATGTCTTTTCCCATAATATTGTTGATTTACCTATATGTATATATTTTGTATTCATAGAATAATGTTTTAATTATTAATCAACTCATTAAGCCCCAAAATCGCAAACTCATCTCCGGTCAGTTCATTAATAAGACCGGACAATTCTTTTTGAGATTTTTCCACGTCCTCATTCAAATGCTTGTAACTTACGGCATACTTTTTCCCTAATGCACACACTTTATCTTCAAAAGTAGATAAGACCTCAGCGAGCGTTTCATCAATACCATAAACAATAGGATCAATCCATTTTTTATGTAGGAATAAAGAAATATTTTCGTCTGAAAGGTCCTCTATCGCTTCTACCGTTTTGTCAATAAGAGCCAGGTTTGTCTTCTTAATTTGTTTGTTCTTGTTTTTCTGCTCCTCCCAAAGTTTGACAATCTTCTTCAGTTTCTCTTTTGTTTCTGCTTCCACCATATCCTTTTTGGCTTTTGCTCCCGCAGTAATGGCTTTCTTATCAAAGGCATTTTCC
>ERZ779895.1654-NODE-1654-length-22750-cov-3.122538_pt1 | contig 22750 bp, 10 predicted proteins | sample MGYA00511093_ERZ779895 | MGnify/ENA primary metagenome ERZ779895 (study PRJEB29588, sample SAMEA2142970) | human gut metagenome | biome: human gut; feature: human-associated habitat; material: faeces | place: Denmark | collected 2008/2010 ... | reverse complement strand
GACCGGCAGCTGGTCGTGGCTGTGCGAAGGAAAAGTTCTTATATTACATAGTCGTCCCCGGGCTGGCCATTCTGCACGAGATCGGCGATGGTGATGCCGTCTAAGTATTCGTTGACGACTTTGTCAAGACCCTGCCAGAGAGGGAGAGTTTTGCAGCTTCCCATTCTGGGGCAGTCGGTGCTGCCGGGCTCTAAGCAGGCTACCGGAGCCATGGAGTTTTCAGTGAGGCGAAGAATGCTGCCGACTGTGTACTGTTCCGGTGCTTTTGTGAGGCGATATCCACCGCCTTTACCGCGGACCCCCTCTAAGAGTTTTGCTTTTACGAGGACCTTGATGATGCCCTCGAGGTATTTTTCAGAGATTTCCTGTCTTGCTGCTGTATCTTTTAATGGAATATAGCCGTCGGTCTGGTGTTCCGCAAGATCGATCAGGACGCGGAGAGCGTAGCGGCCTTTTGTTGAAACCATCATAATCTGTATCCTCCCATGCTGCTGCGTGTTGCTGAATATTTTTGATCGTAATGTAAGTTTAACATTATTCCTATTATAATACAAGGTTTAAGGGAAAAAAAGGGAATAAATACAACGCCGTTGTGCAATATGCAGAGAAAATGAGAAAAAATGCCATAAATAGTTTAAAGATTGACATACTTTATAGATATGTGTAAAATCGGATTAGTCATAACTAACTTAGCTGTAACTAACTAAAATAATCTGGAGGCAATATGAAAAAGAAAATCAATCGAGTATCTGTTTGTGCAGTGGCTGCAGCAGCCAGCCTGTTTACAACGAGCTTTAGTGCAATGGGTGCTGGAGCAGGTGTCGGCGGATGGCGACAGGAGAATGAGAAGTGGAAATATTATGATGCATCCGGGATCTTGCTGACCGGATGGGTCAAAAACGGAAATGACTGGTATTATATTGATCCGTCAACTGGAGAGATGGTAACAGGATGGCTCCATACGGCGGATGGACATTGGTATTTTTTGAATAATCTAAGTGATGGGTTTAAGGGCCGCATGGTAACTGGCTGGCAATGGATCGATGGACGATGCTACTATTTTGAACCAGGCACCAACGGTCAGGGCAGTCTTTATACGGGCGGAAAGACACCGGATGGATACCTGGTCAATGCGGATGGCCAGTGGATCGATAAGAATGGAGAGATTCATGTTTCTGTAAATAAAGGATTTAAGACAAAAGAGGAGTCAGTAAAGGCAAGCACCGTGAAAACGAGATATAGCGGCAGTTCTGGACGTTCCAACAGCGGATGGTCTGACAGCGATGACGATGACAGTGATACTAGGCCAGTACAAACGGGAAGCAATGCGACCCCGGACAAGTCGGAGATTCCCGATAAACCGGATACCCCGGATCAGCCAGATACTCCAAGTAAGCCAGATACCCCAGATCAGCCGGAAATTCCGGATAAACCGGATACCCCAGACAAGCCAGACACCCCGGATAAACCGGATACTCCAGACAAACCAGACACCCCGGATAAACCGGATACTCCAGACAAACCAGACACCCCAGATCAGCCGGGTACACCAGAAGAAATAACAGTAGTGGGATACGAAAATCTGAAGGAAGTTAATGCGGAATATGGTGAAGATTGGAGCCAGGTCTTAGAACGCCTTCCGAAGCAGCTCACGCTGAAATTAAGTAACGGGGAAACGAGAGACGTGGATGTAACATGGCCGTCATACCTGAACACATATCGTCCGGGAGAAGTAAAAATATATGGAAGATATGACCTGCCGGAAGATGTAAGGGGAGATAAACCGGAAGTTTCACTCACGATTATCGTAGCAGAAAAGCCGGAGGTGCCGGAGATCATCACGGCAGTGGGATACAAAGCAATCGACTCTGTAACTGTAAAATATGGGGAAAGCCGAACTGGTATTTTAGAGGCGCTTCCAAATACGATCACATTGCTGCTGAGCAACGAGAAAAGCATTGATGTGAATGTTGAGGATTGGATGACCTCGAAAGTGAATACATGGGCAGCAGGTACATATTACGCTGAGGCACAGTACGAACTTCCGGAGAATGTTACAGGAGATAAGCCGGAAGTAAAGGCTAAGGTCATTGTAGAGGAAAAGAAAACTCCGGACATGACACTGGATCAGCAAGATTACTACTATGACGAAAATCCGGTCATTACTTTAAAAAATATGAATTTCCCGGAAAAAGTGACAGTGACATATCTCGGCTATTATTCTGATAAAGAATATACAGATGGAGTGGAGTACCGTTATGATAAGGAGAATGGAACGATTACTCTGTTTACACAGCAGATCTTAAAGAGAGACAGCGGAAGCTTATCTTCAGCTGAGAGGGTAGATCTGGAAGTAAATGCAGGAGATCATTCAAAGTATATTACAGTAAGTTATAAAGCGAGCAAATCCGTATATGCTTATCCGACTGCATATGAAGATATCGAGACTGGTGCAACAGTAAAAGCAGAAGTGATCGGTCTTGAAAAAGCAGATTATGATGCTCTGAAGCTGTATGCAGGTGATCAGGAACTTACAGGAATTGAAGTAACAGAAGAGCGTGTGGATGGTGAAATGTGCACATATATCAATATTCCGTATGCTGCTGTCAAAGACCATCTGGAAGAAAATGGTTCTGTTGCCCTGACAGGAAAGGTTCCTGGAGCAAAGGCATTTACACTTACTTTATCCTACAAGCAGGAAACAGAAGCAAAAACATTAAATGCTGAAATTCCGGAGACAGACGATGGTACGAAGTATGGTTATCCGATTTATCCGTACGATGAGTACAGCAGCATAAAGATCAATATCAATGACAGTGAGCTGACCCTTGACAAGATTAAAAATGAACTTCAGATCGATATGCAGAGCGAAGGGGAAGAGCGTTTTACAGTGCCGTCACCGATCGACAAGGAGACAGATTCTTCTAAGTATGGATATTGGAGTGTACAGAAAACAGCAGATGGTTTTCGAGTCCTTCTCCCGACAGATCAGTCAGAGGGAACGTTAAAATGGCAGATCAAGCCGGGAACAGATTATGACCGGTATGTGACAACGATCTATCTGAAACTTCCAGGGTATACAGAGACAGAACTGCATGTTGTACTGATGCCGTAAGTAGGGGAACAATAACAAAAAAGAGGGCTATTATGATAAAAAAGATAAAAGAGCTGACGTGCAAAGCACTTGTACTTTCTATGCTTGCATCTACAGTACTTCCGGGATTCTCCGGAAGTGCTTACGGTGCATACGGGGAAAAAGCTGCAGCTGATTCCGAGAAAACAGAGTATGTACTGTCAGAAATTGAAAGCCTGCTGAAGGGCAGTGCACCGTACGATATACTGATCAAGTGTACATATTCCGATGATGGTACGGGGCTTTCCAGAAAGGAAAAGGCAAACAAAGCACAGAGGGAGCTGCTGGAACTACTGGAACAGAAAACAAAGGATCAGTCTGTGACGGAGTATCAATCCTATTACATTGTAAATGCGGTTCATGCGGTCATCACATCGAAGGAATTGATAAAGCAGATCGCAGAACTTCCGAATGTGGAAAAGATCACACCGAACAATAAAATTGAATTGGTCGAGCCGGTCGAAGATGACGAGGAATCTGAAACGGCATCATATTCAGTTCGGAATTCAATTTTTGAACCGGATGAAAAGAACATTGAATGGGGAGTATCCATGGTCCACGCGGATAAAGTGTGGGACGATTTCCATATCAATGGAGAAGGCGTTACCGTAGGAATCATCGATACCGGTGTTAATTACAATCTTCCGGCAATTCAAAAGGCGTTTAAAGGTTATGATGAATCGACGGGAAAGATCGATAACCGTTACTATAAGGATTTTATAGACGATCTCCCGGAACCGGAGGCATCTTCTGTCAACGATCATGGAACGCATGTAGCCGGAACGATCTGCGGACGTGAAGGCGACAACCTGAACCAGATCGGTGTAGCGCCCGGGGCCAAATATATCAGTGCGAGGGCTCTGAATGATGAAGGCGGAGAAGTCGCGAATCTTCTGGAAGCAGCAGAGTGGATGCTGGAGCAAAAGCCGGACGTTATCAATAACTCCTGGGGGGGAGACAATGATGACGATGACTGGTTTTCTGAGATCACAGAAGCATGGATCGAAGAAGGAATCGTTCCGGTATTTGCTGCCGGAAACCAGTCTTCTGGAGATCCGGAACCCGGATCGATCGCAAACCCGGGAAATCTTCTGGAGGTACTTTCTGTAGGTGCTGTGGACAGAAATAAGAATCTTGGAAAGTTTTCCCTGGTGGGACCGTCGGCGTTTGATGAGACAGGAAAAATTATTAAACCGGAGATTGTAGCACCTGGCGTACAGGTCAGAAGTGTGGATGCAACAGGAAATTATGTAAGCTGGAATGGTACAAGTATGGCAACACCGCATGTGACTGGTGTAGTTGCACTTCTGAAACAGGCTGCTCCGGGACTTTCTGTCCGGGAAATCAAAAATGTGATCACGGAGACTGCAGAGCCGCTGACAGATCGGAAATATCAGGAAACACCCAATATGGGGTATGGATATGGTCTGATCAATGCATATGATGCAGTTGCACGTTTGAAGGGAAAGACGATCGGTTCTATTTCTGGAACAGTAAAGAAGCTGGGTACGGATACAGGAGCCAGCAGTGCAGAGTTCATTGGTGATGATTCTGGATATCTGGGAAGAGATGTCGAAGTGTCTGTAAAGGTAAAAGAGGATGTTTCTATTAAGAAGGCAGCCCTGTATTATCAGATTGGACAAGACGGTGATGAGATAGAAATTTCCCTGAAACTGACAGACGGAGAACAGAATGATGGAATCTATGGAGCAGTTCTGGACGCAGATATCCTGGAAGAAGGAGAATTGAATCTCAGAGCTGAGATTACGGATTATGCGGATAATATCACAAAAATCGAAAAGACGATGCAGATTCTTCCCGGCATTAAAGTTCCGTGGAAACAGGATTTTGAGGAAGATATGCAGGGATTTCTGATCGAAGGAAACTGGAAGTTATCCCATCGCGAGTCAGCAGCTGAACCGGAAATGCCGGATGATGGAAATACATATATTGGAATTGACGGCGGACAGAGTACGTTTGAAAAGCGTGTGGACAGCTATTTATATCTTCCGCCGGTTGACCTTTCTGATATGAACGAGGGGGATCCGGTATTCCTCTCAGCAGATATGTATGTGGGATTTACGGGAATCAGCCTTTCTGAGATCCAGGCATCTTATACAGGAGATGAGGATGACTGGGAAGTTGTCTATAATCTGACAAAACGACCGGATATTACGGAACGGAAATGGGAGCACAATACATATTCCCTTTCTAAATATGCTGGAAATTCCAAACCGTTATTGTTGAGATTTTATTTCTTTGGACATGATGCGGACAGTGGTGTGGGCTGGTATCTGGATAATCTGGAACTTGACACCGCTGGAAGTGAGATTCCGGAGAAAGTTACCGGACTGAAAGCTGTGGTAGATCAGAAGGGACTTTGCATAAGCTTTGTAAAAGTAGAAGAACCGGATGTAGAGAATTACCGGATCGAGCGAAGAAGCGCAGACAGCGAATTTGAAGAAGTCGCAATGCTGGACAAAGATGCAAAAGAAGAATTTATCAATAACGGAGTAGATAAAACTCACTACCGGATCCTCTGGTATGATGATACCGCAGAGGCAGGAAAAACATACTGGTATCGTGTCCGGGCTGTCGACCTTGGTGGGCAGGAAGGGCCATGGTCAGATGAGATAAAAGTGAAGGTATCATCATATGAAACATCTGTATCATATGAGTTTGATGAGAATGACGGGGGATTTACCTCCGAGATCCTTTCCGGGGAAGCAGATGACTGGAAATGGAGCCATCCGGAAAGACCGGACGATGAATACATGGATTTCATTCTAAAACAGGTATGGGAAAACCTGGAAAAGAACGGCTCCGGAATGTGGGGAACCACAGCAAATGGACTCCTTTCCAAAAAGCAGGATTCCTGCCTGCTTATGCCGGAATTTGAGGTTTCTGAAGGGGATTATTTCTATTTTGATTCTCTTACCACGGAAAGTATCGTGGGTTCCAACCGCATGACGGTGGAAATCAGGGAAGCTGATGCGGATGAGTGGTTTACTTTGTTTACAAGAGAAGAGGTGCAGAAAAAAGAGCAGCAGCATGAATGGCAGACACTTTCAAAGAATCTGTCAAAGTATGCAGGCAAAACTGTACAGGTAAGATTCCGCGTGTCAACAGGCACAGATCTTGTTTCTTCTTACGATCTTGGCTGGTTTATTGACAACATTTTTGTGAGCAAAGCGCGTTCAGAATTTTCAGGAAGCAAAGCGTCAAAGCTGATTGCAACAGGTGGAAATGCTGTAAGAAAATATAATACGGCAACCAGATCAAATGCAATCAGAAAAAAAACCGCTGCTTTCGGTGGACAGGAAAATATCTCTGTGCAGGGAGAAGTGACAGAAATTCCGCAGAAGGCAAAAGTGACAGTACTGGAGACAGGAAAGTACACATATGCCAGTGAGATCGATGGAACTTATCATCTGGATCATGCGGTAAATGTGGAGAAACCATATACACTGGAAGTTTCTGCATATGGGTTTGAAACTCAGAGGATCTCTGTAGATCTGAATCAGGATCCGCATCAAAATATTGACTTTGTTCTTAAAGAAGCACCAAAGGCAGTCATTAATGGTATTGTTAAGGATGAAGCAGGAAATCTGTTGGAAAACGCAAAAGTCCGCGTTCTGGAAGATGACAGTATTCCACTTTTCGAGACGGATGAAAATGGATCCTATACCGGAAATGGTGTATATGCCGGAAACTGTACACTTCGTGTGTTTAAAACGGGATATATTCCGCAGGAAGTGAAGGTAACCTTGACTGAAGGTGAAAATCAGGTGGATCCAGTACGCTTAAAAGAAATCGGAGACTTTGCCGAAGAAGAAGCGGATTACGGTTTTGTAGTGGAAGAAACCGAAGGAAGCTATCAAACTGTACACTTTACAAGTGGAATGAAAGGCGCAGCTGTATGGTTCCAGTCACCGCATAAAGGAGGAATTCTAAAGAGTGCTGAGATCTTCCTTGTCAACAATGATTACTACAGTGGGGATCATGTGGAGATCGGAGTCCTTGGATATGATAAGCAGGGACGTTTAAGAGAACTCGCACCGTTCAGAGAATATGAAAACCTTGTTCCGAATGAATGGAATAAGATCGATCTGACAGAATACTGGATCCAGCGGGACGAACCGGTTTATATTGCAGTTCAGTATGAAAAGGAACTGGCTTCCTGCATGGGTGTATTTTATGACGTAAAAGCATCAGATAAGGCGAAAGAAAGATCGTTTGTCTATGATGGGGCTTTTACAAAGACAACGGCACTTTCTGTTCCGGGAGCTTATGCGATGAAAGCATCCTGGTATTATCCGAGGAATGCAGAGAAAAATCCAGAATCCAGTGTAGATGGAGGAAACTCTGGTGGGGATACAGGAAATGTTAAACCGACGGATGAAGAAGAGTTTGTATTTGATCCGGAAACCCAGACGATCACAGAGTACAAGGGGGAGAAAACTTCTGTTGTTGTACCAGCTGAGATTAAGGGTGTTCCGGTGAAGAGAATCGGAAATGAGGCATTTAAAGGAGATGGAAAGGATGCTGATAAGCGGCTCCGTACTGTTCGAATTTCTGAGGGAATCGAAGAAATCGGTAAGGATGCCTTTAAAAACAATAATCTTCAGAAAATCTATCTTCCGGATAGCCTGAATGTTCTGGAAGAGGGGGCATTTAAATATCAGTGGAAGACAGGTATGGATGACGATTCTTTGACAGTACGTCTGCCGGAGAACATTCATATTGTAGAGAAATCCGTATTTGAAAGTGCAGGAAGCCCGCTTAAAGTAGAAATGCCCGGAGTTCTAACAATCAGGACAGGAGCGTTTGCAGGAAATAAGTCAGTGGAAGTACAGGCGGATGTTCTGGAAGAGATTGAAGATGGAGCATTCGGAAATACCTCCAGTGTACAGTTTGAATATGCAAAGGTGTATACAGGAGAAAACTCCGTGCTTGAATCAAAAGATGGACAGTATCTGATCAATCCGGCAGTCGTGGAACTGAATATGATCAATGCTAAGGATAAGGAGGATGTCATTAAAATCGGATTAAAGTATGGAGCAGAAAATCCGTATGGAATGACAAGAAATTATCCGGCATCTGATTTCTACAGGATCGGGCAGACGGTCACAGTAAATGCACCTTCGTTCAGAGATAACGGAAAGGTATATGTAAGTAAAGACAAATCGCAGACGTTAACTCTGAAAGAGAAAAATACGCTTGACTTTTACTATTATCTTCTTGAAGCACAGATCAGAATGCCGGTTCTGGAAGGAGATAAGGAAACGGTTGGATTTGTACTTCCGGGTGCTGAGGTGCAGGTGACAGCAGGAGACTACACCGGAAAAACAGTGGCAGATGAAGCAGGATACTTTTATCTGGAACTTCCGGCAATAAAAGAGGGCGATACGCTCTCCTTCACAGTCAATGGACAGGAAGCAGGAAGTACAGCCGCAGAGAAGGCCGGAAATGGTCGCTTCGTTGTAAAAGATCATGTTCTTCTTCGGTATGTCGGCGCGGATGAGAATGTAGAGATCCCGAACTCAATTGGAAACAGCGGAGCAATCACAAAGATTGGCGATTTTGCCTTTTTCGGTAAAAAAATTAATAAAGTAACTCTGCCGGATCAGGTTGAGACTGTTGGTGCCGGTGCATTTATGGGAACAGGACTTCAGGAATTTGGTTGGAATTTAAATGATATCAACAAGGCCGGTTTAAGGGGCATTGAAGAGTATGCATTTAAGGATAACGAACTTTCTTCTGTGAAGTTCCCTGAATTAATGCATGCGGTGAGAACTGGTGCGTTTGAAAATAACCGGATCAAAACTCTGGAACTTGGAAAATACACTGGACATATCGGTGACCGCGCATTCAAGAACAACCAGCTGAAGAATCTTATTCTGACAGGCAAGACAGAAGAGATCGGAAAAGAAGCATTTATGAACAATCAGCTGGAAACTCTGGAATTTGCGGCGAGAGTAGCAGGAGCGGAAGAGACATTTGAACTTCCGGAATACAGCTTTGCTGGAAATCGTCTGAGTGAAATTATTCTTCCAGAACTTGTGTCAGGAGTAGAAGAGAGTGCTTTTGCAGATAATGAGGGAGGAAAAGTAACACTCAGGACAGATGTTGAAAGCATTCAGCCGACAAAGACATATGATGTTTTGAGAAGCGATGGAACAAGGCTGACATTGGATCCAGAAACAGACAAACCAGAAACAGACAAACCAGAAACAGACAAACCAGGAACAGACAAACCAGGAACAGACAAACCAGGAACAGACAAACCAGGAACAGATGATCCGGGGCCAGATAAACCAGATCCCGGAAATGGAGGCAATACTGGAGGCGGCGGACATTCCGGCAGCAGAGGAAACAGCTATTCCAGACAAAGTGCAAAATCGGCAGTTCCAGCTGGATATACCGGAGCAGTGCAGACGATACACGGATACATCCTTCCGGCAGGTGTGATGGAAGGAACGTGGCGAAAAGAAAGTGGAACACCATACTGGAACTTATTGGATCAGTTCGGTAATCAGTGTGTTGGAGGCTGGAGACTTGTATATCTGCCTGCGGCATCTGCAAATGGTCAGACAATGCCGTATGGATGGTTCTGGTTTGATGGAAATGGAAGAATGGCAACAGGCTGGATGACAGATGCGTCAGGAAATACATTTTATTTGAATACAGAACAAAATTCCTTAGAGGGCATGATGATGACCGGCTGGCAGAAAATCGGAGAAAACTGGTATTACTTTAAGACAGAGTTTGGTCCGGATATGGGAAAACTTTTGAAGAATACAGTGACTCCGGATGGCTATGCAGTGACCTCTGATGGACGATGGAACGGTATGCCTGCAGTGCATTAGGTATTGAAAGACTTCGTGAGTCATAAAACTTATGGCGCGCGGAGTCTTTTTAGTATTGACAAATCCGTATATTTACAATATAATCCCATTAACATATATGAAAGGTAGGTAATAACTTATGGCAAATATCTACACATCTGCGGATCAGCTGATCGGAAAGACCCCGCTTTTAGAGCTTACACATATTGAAAAATCAGAAGGATTGAACGCAAAGATCCTTGCAAAGCTGGAATATTTCAATCCAGCCGGATCGGTCAAGGACCGTATTGCGAAGGCGATGATCGATGATGCGGAGGCAAAGGGAATCTTAAAGACAGGTTCCACAATTATCGAGCCAACTTCCGGAAATACAGGAATCGGCCTTGCGTCGGTTGCGGCAGCGCGCGGCTACCGGATCATTATCGTAATGCCGGAGACGATGAGCGTTGAGAGACGCCAGCTGATGAAAGCTTACGGCGCTGAGCTTGTCCTGACTGAGGGCGCGAAGGGAATGAAGGGTGCGATCGCGAAAGCGGAGGAACTCGCAAAAGAGATTCCTGGAAGCTTTATCCCGGGCCAGTTCGTAAACCCGGCAAACCCGGATATTCATGAGAAGACAACAGGACCGGAGATCTGGGAAGATACCGACGGAAAGGTTGATATTTTCGTTGCAGGTGTCGGCACCGGCGGAACCATCACCGGAACCGGAAGATATTTAAAGAAACAGAATCCGAATGTGAAGGTCGTTGCGGTGGAACCGGCAAGCTCTCCGGTACTGAGCCAGGGCAAGGCAGGATCCCACAAGATCCAGGGAATCGGAGCCGGATTTGTTCCGGATGTTCTCGACACAAAGGTGTATGATGAGATCATCGCGGTGGAGAATGATGACGCGTTCGCGGCAGGGAAGTTAGTTGGAAAGAAGGAAGGAGTCCTCGTGGGAATTTCCTCCGGTGCGGCGATATGGGCAGCAATCGAACTTGCGAAGAGACCGGAAAATGCAGGAAAGACGATCGTGGCACTGCTTCCGGATACCGGCGACAGATACCTTTCCACACCGTTATTCGCGGACTAGTACGTTAAAAAATTGTATCATGGATGAAGAAAAGACTGCAGGATTATGCGAAAAGGCGCGCGATCCCGCAGTCTTTTGCGTTGCCGTGTGGATAAAGTGAAAAAGAAATAAAATAGTAATAATTACTATTATTGACTTTTGAGAAGAGATGTGGTAGAATACAGACATGAGGAAAACAACGGATGACCGTTGAAAAAAAGTACGGATAAACAGAAGAAAAGAAAGGCAGACTGAATACGGGAATGCCGAAAATAAAAATTAAGATCTGAAAGGAGACCAGTCTTATGAGCAAATACGCAGGAACAAAAACAGAGAAAAATCTTGAGGCCGCTTTCGCCGGAGAATCCCAGGCGAGAAACAAATATACCTACTTTGCATCCGTAGCAAAGAAAGAGGGATATGAGCAGATCTCCGCATTATTCTTAAAGACTGCTGACAACGAGAAAGAGCACGCAAAAATGTGGTTCAAGGAATTAGAAGGGATTGGTGATACCGCAGCAAACCTTGCGGCAGCAGCAGACGGCGAAAACTACGAGTGGACCGATATGTATGATGAGTTCGCAAAGACCGCTGATGAGGAAGGTTTCCATGCACTGGCAGCAAAATTCCGTATGGTCGGCGAGATCGAGAAACATCACGAAGAGCGTTATCGTGCTCTCCTGAAAAATGTAGAGACAGCTTCCGTATTCGAGAAGAGCGAAGTAAAGGTATGGGAGTGCCGCAACTGCGGACATATCGTGATCGGAACAAAAGCACCGCAGGTATGTCCGGTCTGCAATCACCCGCAGAGCTATTTTGAGGTTCACGCAGAGAACTATTAAAAGTACGGACCAGTTGAAAATAAAAGTCGAAAAAAAAGTGGCCTTCATCCCAGAATCGGGATGAAGACCACTTTTTTATCGTTGGGGAATTCCCATGGAATTTTTGCCTTCAAGTCAATGTCATCTTACGGTCAGCGCAGTAAATGCACAGGCTTGCTGAATAGTTACATCATTTTTATAACTTCTATTTCTGGTAAGCAGCCCGCTCTCCGCCGATATATTTGAGTCTCGTTCTCGCGCATACAACATGGGCGGAGCCGATGGACTGGATCTTCGTGCGGACCGGAACGGCAACATGGCGAAGGTGCATGCCGATCAGGGTATCGCCAATATCGATCCCGGCGTGTGCCTGGATGTATTCCACGGCGCACGGAGATTCAAAACCGTTCCATGCGGCGGTGGAGAAGGAACCGCCGGCCTTCAACTGCGGCTTTACATTCACCATCTCAAGGCCATATTTCTCAGCACATTCTTCCTCGACGATCAGAGCGCGGTTTAAGTGCTCACAGCACTGGGCGGCGAGGTAGAGACCGTGTTTCTTTGTCACATGGGAAAGGGCGGTAAAGACAGCCTGTCCGACTTCGCTGCTGGAGTAGCAGCCGATCGCGTGGGCAGCGATCTCGCTGGATGAGCAGCCCACCACCAGGATCTGCCCCGGTTTCATTGCGGCGGTATTGATCAGCTCCTCGGCGATCGCTTTTGTCTGTTCATAAATTAAGTCAAGGTCCACATCGACGGATGTGGCGATATCTGTTGCGCTCATAGTATTTCCCTCTTTTTGCAGAATGCCCGGAGACTGAAAATACTCCGGGCGGTATATGGTTTCATGGTTAAATGGATCCGGCGGTGCATGCCGCTGTCATGAGGAACGTGTGAACTGGAAATTACTCGAAATGATATTTGTCGAGCAGAGCATGCTTCATATCCCAAAGCGGCTTGGAAAGATCCACATGGACCTCATGCGGGTTTACGAGACGTTTTGTCTCATCCCATAAGGTATTGAGCTCTTCCTTGCAGTATTTCTGGATATCCATGACCTTCGGGGAGTGGTAGATACACTCGCCGTCCTTGAATACCTGCACCGGAAGCTCACGCATCGTATAAGTTCCGGGAGCGAGGAGTGTCTTTTTCCATGTCGCTATCGGGTCAAAGAGCAACAGTGGCTCGTCCTCATTGAATGTCTCGCCGACGAGACAGATGATATCAGCGATGACCTTGTGGCTGTCCTTTCCGTAGATACGGTAGGTGGTCTTGTTGCCCGGGTTTGTGATCTTCTCCTCGTTCTCGGAGAGCTTGATCTTCGGGATGAAGGTTCCAGTCTTCTTGTCCATGATCGCCGCGAGCTTATAAACACCGCCGAAGGACGGACAGTCCTTGGAGGTGATCAGGTTTGTGCCGACACCCCAGGAGTTGATGGTCGCGCCCTGATTCTTTAAGCTTGTGATCAGGGTCTCATCGAGATCGTTGGATGCGGAGATCACAGCGTCCGTGAAGCCTTCCGCATCGAGCATTTTTTTCGCCTCTTTGGAGAGATAAGCGAGGTCTCCGCTGTCCATACGGATTCCGTAGAAGGTAAGCGGGATTCCCTCGGCGCGCATCTCCTTGAATACCTGGATCGCGTGCGGGATACCGGAATTTAATGTATCGTATGTATCAACTAACAGGATACATGCAGTCGGATAGAGTCTCGCGTAGGTGCGGAATGCGGTGAGCTCGTCCGGGAAACTCATGATCCAGCTGTGGGCATGGGTTCCTTTTACCGGAACGTCGAACATCTGGCCGCAGAGAACATTGGAGGTACCGATACAGCCGGCGATCATAGCGGCTCTCGCACCGTAGATTCCGGCATCCGGACCCTGGGCACGTCTTAAACCGAACTCCATAACTCCGTCTCCGCGGGCTGCATGGACGATCCGGGAAGTCTTTGTTGCGATCAGGCTCTGGTGGTTGATGATATTTAAGATCGCGGTCTCAACGAGCTGGGCCTGCATGATCGGAGCGATGACTTTTACGAGAGGTTCCCGCGGGAACACAACGGTTCCTTCCGGGATCGCGTAGATATCGCCCGTGAATTTGAAGTCTGCCAGATATTCCAGGAAATCTTCCCCGAAGAGTCCTGTGGTGCGGAGATAATCGATATCTTCCTTATCAAAGTGTAAATTTTCGATGTATTCGACAACCTGCTCTAAGCCGGCCGTGATGGCAAATCCGTTTCCATCCGGATTTGTGCGGTAGAATGCGTCGAAGATGACAGTCTCATTTGCATCCTTTGCATGAAAGTAACCCTGCATCATGGTCAGCTCGTAGAGATCTGTAAGCAGCGTCAGGTTTCGTTCGCTCATAATATTTCTCCTTCATGTTTCTCCGCGTCGGATACCGCGCGGAATATTGAACGCAGCGATCCGGCATAGCATCGGACAGGAACTCATACCGGATGATAGCGACAGCGTGAGCACGGTTCACCCCAAAAGAAACGCGCGGCTGTCAAACGTATTGAAGTTGATTATATCAGCTCTTGTGCGAAAAGGCAAATTTTACGTTAAAAAAGTAACGATCAATTAAAAAGAACGTAAAATATGACTAAAAACCTTAGAAAGAAAACCGAACAAAGAGAAAATATGGAAAGAATTCGCAACAGTCGGGGGATTCCCTTGACTTTTAAATACCTTATATTTATAATTGATTTGTCTGTATATCTAAGATGCAGGCGATCATAGAAAAAAGCCATGACGGAGACAGTAGGTTCACAAGCAGAAAGCCAAAGCGAGCCGGGGACGATGGAAGCCCGGTGCTTTTTCGTGAAAGGAAGATCACTCCCGAGCTGGAAGCTGAACCCCGGGTGCGGACCGTGTTCCCGGAAAGTAAGTGTCCCCGGCCTTTTCCGCCGTTAACGGAAACTCATATGTCAGTATGCAGTAATAGGTGGTTAAAAGCGTTATTTCGCCCTGTTCTCATTGGAACAGGGCTTTTTTATTTCTTTATTACCAACCGACGGCACCGGAAAGGCGCCGGGCGGACCTGACATACGACACACAAAAACACGAAGAGCGCGGCAGGGGACCGTCTGCGGAGAGTGCAGAGGGAAGCCGAGGCAACGAGAAAGCCCCGCGCGAAAAAAAGAATTGGAGGAAATGTGTCATGTACGAGAAAGTATCAACAGACCTGAACTTTGTGGACAGGGAAAAAAAGGTTGAGAAATTCTGGAAAGACGAAAAGATCTTTGAAAAGAGTATTGACAGCCGCAGAAAAGGAACCCCATACGTGTTCTATGACGGACCGCCTACTGCAAACGGCAAGCCGCATATCGGACACGTACTTACCCGTGTCATCAAAGACATGATCCCGAGATACCGCACCATGAAAGGATACATGGTTCCGCGTAAAGCCGGCTGGGATACCCACGGACTTCCGGTAGAGCTTGAGGTCGAGAAGCTTCTTGGTCTCGACGGAAAAGAGCAGATCGAGCAGTACGGTGTTGAGCCGTTCATCGAGAAATGTAAAGAGAGCGTCTGGAAATACAAAGGAATGTGGGAGGATTTCTCCAGCACCGTTGGTTTCTGGGCTGATATGGATAATCCGTATGTTACCTACCATGATGACTATATCGAATCCGAATGGTGGGCATTAAAACAGATCTGGGACAAAGGACTCCTCTACAAGGGATTCAAGATCGTTCCGTACTGCCCGCGCTGCGGAACACCGCTTTCCAGCCATGAGGTTGCCCAGGGATATAAGGATGTAAAGGAAAAATCTGCCATCGCCCGCTTCAAAGTAAAAGGCGAGGACGCATATTTCCTTGCATGGACCACAACACCGTGGACTCTTCCGAGCAACGTGGCACTCTGCGTAAACCCGAAAGAGACATACGCAAAAGTAAAGGCCGCAGACGGTTATACCTACTATATGGCAGAAGCCCTGCTTGATGCCGTTCTCGGAAAGCTTGCGGATAAGGAAAACGGAACTCCGGCATATGAGGTTCTTGAGACATGCACCGGTAAGGACCTTGAGTACAAGGAATATGAGCCGTTATTTGATAGTGCGGTGGAGATCTGCGAGAAACAGCACAAGAAAGCATACTTCGTGACATGCGCGGATTATGTTACCCTGACAGACGGTACCGGCGTGGTACACATTGCACCGGCTTTTGGTGAGGACGATGCCCAGGTAGGCCGTCGTTATGATCTCCCGTTTGTACAGCTTGTAGATGCAAAGGGCGACATGACAAAGGAAACTCCGTATGCAGGCGTATTCGTGAAGAAAGCGGATCCGATGGTCTTAAAAGACTTAAAGGAAAAAGGTCTGTTATTCGAGGCACCGGCATTCGAGCACAGCTACCCGTTCTGCTGGCGCTGTGACACACCGTTGATCTACTATGCGAGAGAGTCCTGGTTCATCAAGATGACAGCGGTGAAGGATGACCTGATCCGCAACAACAATAAGATTAACTGGATTCCGGAATCCATCGGTAAAGGACGCTTCGGCGACTGGCTGGAGAACGTTCAGGACTGGGGAATCTCCAGAAACCGTTACTGGGGCACACCTCTTCCGGTATGGCAGTGTGAGTGCGGAAAGATGCACTGCATCGGCAGCCGTGAAGAATTAAAGAAGATGAGCCCGAACTATCAGGATGTTGTAAAGAAATACAGCAAAGAGATGGACGGAGACAAGGGAGAGGTTGAGCTTCACCGTCCGTTTATCGATGATGTAGTGATCACCTGCCCGGACTGCGGAAAAGAAATGCACCGTGTACCGGAGGTTATCGACTGCTGGTTCGACTCCGGCGCAATGCCGTTCGCACAGCATCACTATCCGTTTGAGAACCAGGAGCTTTTCCACAAACAGTTCCCGGCACAGTTCATCTCCGAGGCCGTTGACCAGACAAGAGGATGGTTCTACTCCCTCCTTGCCGAGTCCACGCTGCTCTTTAATGAGCCGCCGTACCAGAACGTTATCGTTCTCGGTCACGTTCAGGATGAGAACGGACAGAAGATGAGTAAGTCCAAAGGAAACGCTGTCGATCCGTTTGACGCCCTGAAGACATATGGTGCCGACGCGATCCGCTGGTACTTCTACATCAACAGTGCACCGTGGCTGCCGAACCGTTTCCACGGAAAGGCCGTTATGGAAGGACAGAGAAAGTTCATGGGTACTCTCTGGAATACCTACGCATTCTTCGTTCTCTACGCAAATATCGACAACTTCGACGCAACCAAGTATACACTGGAATACGATAAACTTCCGGTCATGGACAAATGGCTGTTATCCAAGTTAAATTCTACTGTTAAGGCAGTGGATGATGATCTTGCAAACTACCGCATCCCGGAGGCTGCAAGAGCACTCCAGGAGTTCGTGGATGACATGAGCAACTGGTATGTAAGAAGAAGCCGTGAGCGTTTCTGGGCAAAGGGCATGGAGCAGGATAAGATCAATGCTTACATGACTCTCTACACAGCTCTCGTGACGATCAGTAAGGCAGCAGCTCCGATGATCCCGTTCATGACAGAGGAGATCTACCAGAACCTGGTAAGATCCATCGACAAGACGGCTCCGGAGAGCATCCACCTCTGCGACTTCCCGACCGTTGATGAGGCACATATCGATGCCGAGCTGGAAGCGAAGATGGATGAAGTATTAAAGATCGTTGTTATGGGACGTGCGGCAAGAAATACCGCAAACATCAAGAACCGTCAGCCGATCGCCAGAATGTTCGTAAAGGCACCGGAACACCTTCCGGAGTTCTACCAGGAGATCATCGAGGACGAGTTAAACGTGAAGTCCGTAGAGTTCACGGACGATGTCAGAAACTTCACATCCTACACCTTCAAGCCGCAGCTTAAGACCGTAGGACCGAAGTACGGAAAACAGCTCGGAAATATCAAGAAAGCCCTGACGGAGCTTGACGGAAATGCTGCGATGGATACCTTAAACGAGAAGGGCGCTCTGACCTTCAACTTTGACGGAAATGAAGTCGTTCTCACAAAGGATGACCTCCTGATCGACATGGCACAGACAGAAGGTTATGTATCCGAGGCAGACAATACCGTGACCGTTGTTCTCGACACAACACTGACACCGGAGCTTCTCGAGGAAGGCTTCTACCGCGAGATCGTCAGCAAGATCCAGACGATGCGTAAAGAGGCCGGATTCGAGGTTATGGACCACATCTACGTTTACGTTGACAAGAATGAGAAGATCGCAGATCTGATCAAGAAGTACGCAGACGAGTTAAAGAGCGAGGTCATGGCCGACAGCATCACGCTCGGCGAGATGACTGGATATACAAAAGAGTGGAACATCAACGGTGAAGATGTTGTACTCGGTGTCGCGAAAGTGACAAAATAGACGGATGACAACAGGAAAAAGTTCCGCAGCGCGGGGATTTCATGAACAATATTTATGGACAGACCCGCAATGCGGAACCTTCCTGTAAATAAGGGGTTCACATGGACCGGATCACAGACGCGGCCTGAAGAGGCATGGCGCGGGATCCGGCCATTAAGAGAGTATAAAGGAGGACTTTAGGGGTGAGTCAGACAATTAACAAGGATGAACTGAAGAAGACCATTGTGTTCAACGTAAAGAGCATCTACCGCAAAACGATCGACGAGGCGACTCCGGCTATGGTTTACCAGGCTGTCGCACTTGCAGTCAAGGACATGATCATCGACCGTTGGATCGCGACTCATAAAGAGTACGACAAGCAGGATGCGAAGATCGTTTACTACATGTCCATGGAGTTCCTGACCGGTCGTTTCCTCGGAAACAACATCATCAGTCTCTGTGAGCAGAAGGAGATCGAGGAGGCACTCTCTGAACTGGGATTTGACCTGAATTCCATTGAGGATCAGGAACGGGATCCGGCACTCGGAAACGGCGGTCTTGGACGTCTTGCGGCATGCTTTTTGGATTCCCTTGCATCTTTAGGCTATCCGGCATATGGCTGCGGTATTCGTTATCGTTATGGAATGTTCAAACAGCAGATCCGTGACGGATATCAGATTGAGGTTCCGGATGAGTGGTTAAAGGATGGCTATCCGTTTGAGATCCGCCGCGCAGAGTACGCGACGGAGGTCAAGTTCGGCGGTTATGTGGAGACCGAGTGGGACGGAAAGAGAAATCATTTTGTACAGAAGGGCTACCAGTCTGTTATGGCAGTTCCATATGATATTCCGATCGTGGGATACGGCAACAATGTCGTAAACTCCTTGAGAATCTGGGATGCACAGCCTGTGAACACCTTCAACTTAAGCGAGTTCGACAAAGGTGACTACCAGAAAGCCGTTGAGCAGGAGAATCTGGCAAAGACCATCGTTGAAGTCCTTTATCCGAATGATAACCATTATTCCGGAAAAGAGCTTCGCTTAAAACAGCAGTATTTCTTTATTTCTGCCAGTGTTCAGCGTGCCATCAAAAAGTACAAGGAAAAGCATGACGATATCCATAAATTCTATGAGAAGGCATCCTTCCAGTTAAACGATACACATCCGACCGTTGCTGTCGCTGAGTTAATGCGTATCTTACTTGACGAGGAGAACTTAGAGTGGGATGAGGCCTGGGAGATCACCACAAAGACATGTGCCTACACGAACCACACGATCATGGCGGAAGCTCTTGAGAAATGGCCAATCGAGCTCTTCTCCCGCCTTCTTCCGCGTGTTTACCAGATCGTTGAGGAGATCAACCGCCGCTTCGTTGCCCAGATCCAGCAGAGATATCCGGGCGACAACGAGAAGATCCGCAGAATGGCGATCATTTACGACGGACAGGTCCGCATGGCTCACCTCGCGATCGTCGGCAGCTTCTCCGTAAACGGCGTTGCGAAGCTCCACACAGAGATCCTTGAGAAACAGGAGCTTCGTGACTTCTATGAGATGATGCCGGAGAAGTTCAACAACAAGACGAACGGTATCACCCAGAGACGTTTCCTTCTTCTTGCAGACTGGGTAACCGACAAGATTGGAAACGAGTGGATCACCGACCTCTCCAATATCAAAAAACTCTCTGTCTATGTGGATGACGAGAAGTGCCAGCAGGAGTTCATGAACATCAAGTACCAGAACAAGATCCGTCTTGCGAAGTACATCAAGGAACACAACGAAATCGACGTTGACCCGCGTTCCATCTTCGATGTTCAGGTAAAACGTCTGCATGAGTACAAGAGACAGCTCATGAACATCCTTCATGTGATGTATCTCTACAACCAGTTAAAAGATAACCCGAATATGGATATCGTTCCGAGAACCTTCATCTTCGGCGCAAAGGCAGCTGCCGGATATAAGCGCGCAAAGCTGACCATCAAGCTCATCAACAATGTAGCAAACGTGATCAACAACGATAAGTCCATCGGCGGCAAGTTAAAGGTCGTATTCATTGAAGATTACCGTGTATCCAACGCAGAGCTGATCTTCTCCGCCGCTGATGTCAGCGAGCAGATCTCCACAGCAAGTAAGGAAGCGTCCGGTACCGGAAACATGAAGTTCATGTTAAACGGCGCTCTGACGATCGGAACCATGGATGGTGCGAACGTCGAGATGGCGGAGGAAGTCGGCAAGGACAACATGTTCATCTTCGGAGCGTCCGCAGATGAGATCATCAACCTTGAGAACAACGGTGGCTACAACCCGATGGATATCTTCAACAATGATCAGGATATCCGCCGCGTGCTGATGCAGCTGATCAACGGTTACTATTCTCCGCAGGATCCGGAGCTGTTCCGCGATATCTACAACTCCCTGCTCAATACCCAGAGCAGCGACCGCGCGGATACTTACTTCATCTTAAAGGATTTCCGTTCCTACGCGGAAGCTCATAAGAAGATCGACCAGGCATACCGCGATGAGAAGTGGTGGGCAAGAACCGCAATGCTCAATACCGCATCCGCAGGAAAGTTCTCCTCTGACCGTACGATCGAAGAGTATGTAAGGGATATCTGGCATCTGAAGAAGATCAAGGTAGAGCTGTAATCCGACACTTAAAATATTACGTAACTGTTCAGTACCCTCACACCTACAGAAACCTCCCCCGGAGATTTCCTTCGGATGCATGGCAGGTTACGAGCAAAAATCCATTCCAGATCGGCTTCGCCGATGGGATTTTTGCCTTCCGTCCCATGTTTTATTACGGTCAGCGCAGCAAGTGCGCAGACCTACTGAATAGTTACAATATTACTAACATAAAAGAATCACCCGCTTCATACACTGGAAATATCACGGTGTATGAGGCGGGTATTTTTTATGAAACGATTTTTTATGCTCCTGTTCGCGATGGTCATGATCCCTTATGTGACGACTCTCGCGTGGACAGGCAGGATCCGGACGGATGTGGGGGAGAGCATTCCGACAGAGGAGTTTCTCGTGGGGATGGTGGCGGCGGAGATCCCGGCGGAATATGGGATCGAGACAATGAAGGCGCAGGCCGTGCTCGCAAGGACGTATGTGTACCGGATCGTGGATCCCGGGATCGGTGGGGAAAACACGGACGAGCCGGGAAGTGCGGATCCGGGAACAGACAGCGGCGCCGGAGCTGCGGGATGGGGAAAACGGAGCAGGACTCTGGACCGGGACCTTATGGAGGAAGAGCTGGACATCGACTGCCTGAGTGTACGGGAGATGGAGAAAAAGTGGGGAAACGAACATTTTGAGGAGTACTATGAGAAGGTCCGCAGGGCGGTCCGGGAGACGGAAGGACTTGTCGCGGAGTATGACGGGGAACTGATCGAGCCGTTCTACTGTCTCGCGTCGGCAGGAAAGACGAGAGAGCTGGCGGCGTATCCGTATCTTTCTTCTGTGGAGAGTCCGGGGGATCTGGAAACGGATGGATTTTTATATGTCCGGACGTTCACGGAAAGCGAGTTCGCGGACAGGATCGGGCGGAGCGGCGGACCGCAGCCGGCTGCGGACGGGATCGCGGAGAAGATCCAGATCATCGAGCGGGACAGCGCCGGATATGTAAAAAGGGCGCAGATCGGAAATATGGACTATACGGGAGATGAGGTCCGGGATTCCCTGGGGCTTTCGTCATCATGCTTTTATTTTTCCTCCGCGGACGGAAAGATCCGGGTATCCTCGAAAGGGATCGGCAGCGGATACGGATTTTCGCAGGCTGGGGCGGACGCCATGGAGAGAGAGCAGGGGAGTGCGTTTCAGGAACTGCTGAAATATTATTTCCGGGGGATCGAAATCGTGAAGATCGCGGAGTAGAGGATCTGGCATGAATGACTCTGCTCCTTTTTTATCAGGATTGCGTGCTGCTGGCACGATGTGCTAATGATGCGCGTTTGCGCGAAGCTGAAGAATGCTGCAAACGACTGTGCCCAGTGCAGGAATGTGCCGGGGCATATGTTCTGTTGTGAGCTTTGTGCAGTCTGTCCGGCAAATGTGCAGATTTGCTGAATTATCGCAGAATTTTTTGCTTTTGTGAATAACTTTATCATCACGGGTAAAAATATAACCGAGGTGATAAACGTGAAAGAAAAAGGAAATCAGCTGTTCAGGGACAAATTTGTCCTTGTCATGCTCGTGCTCGGCCTGCTGACTATTGTTGCGGCAGCAGGAGTTGTGAGGATCCAGAAGGGGAGAGAAAATATCGAAAAGAGTCCCTATCTGGAGATCGAAGATCCGGACCATGTGATCGCGGGGGATTCCAACGCAGGCGCAGAGTCCGGAGGGGATACTTTGGCCGGGGAACTGGCGGCATCAAAAGATGAAACCAGAAACGTGGAAAATACTGGAGATAGCAGAAATGCTGCGCTTGCGGAAAATGAGGCGGGAACAGGCACGGATCCTGCTGCCGCTGCCCCGGGCATTTCTGAGGATACCGGTCTTGCGGATGCGGCAGGCGGAGCCGGGGCTGCATCGGATCGTTCCATGGCGGAAGC
>ERZ779895.1652-NODE-1652-length-22761-cov-7.620188_pt1 | contig 22761 bp, 17 predicted proteins | sample MGYA00511093_ERZ779895 | MGnify/ENA primary metagenome ERZ779895 (study PRJEB29588, sample SAMEA2142970) | human gut metagenome | biome: human gut; feature: human-associated habitat; material: faeces | place: Denmark | collected 2008/2010 ... | reverse complement strand
ATGTATGAAAGAGTAAATATCTACTGTGCAGGACTGAATTCCACCGACCCGTGGGAAAGTGGAATTTAAAATTTCATTTTAGGAGAACTATATGGTATAAAAATGTTGTTGAAACTATTCGTCCGAAAGAATATAATATATCATAGAAGTGCTGTATGATTTACGGAGGAATTTGAATGGATTACTTAACAACTGCGGATTATGCAAAAATATGGAAAGTATCGCAAAGGCGAGTTGCCGTTTATTGCAAAGAGGGACGGATTGAAGGCGCAAAATTGATGGGAAGAACATGGTGGATTCCTGAAAATGCTAAAAAACCAGAAGATCCAAGGAAGAAATGACGGAATTGTTGGATGGCTAATGATATAAATGGGGAGATGCTATGTTAAATTCAATTAATTCAAACGAACAAATGATAAACAAAATAAATGAGATTTTGCAAAACAAGAAGGATGCAGTCATAAATATAGTCAATGATAAACTGACGATATCTGTATTTGCATTGCTTGAAAAGAATCTGCAGAATGTGAAGGAGATAAATTTTGTTATAAGAGATGTTAAGTTTTTACCACATCAATCTTCTATAGCACATGAGTTTGAAATTAATCCTACAGATATTTTGTTTAATGCGTATGATATTACGGAAAAAAACAAGCTGCAGCATTTCTCCAAAGCAAGAAGTATGCATGATTTTATTGAAAAACATGTGAATGTTCGTAAAGTAAATGACGGAATTCACATTGGTGGAAATGTGTTAATCATAGATGATGATTTTATGATCCAAGGGTCTTCTTCATTGGAAATATCTCAGAAGCGAACCCAAGATCGATTTAGCAGCATTAATTTTGATTCTATTCTGTCGGGAAGTGGGGATAAAGAACAGATTTTAGTGGCACTCAATACTTTTAAGCAGATTTGGTTTAATAATAAGGTGTCAACGGATTATAAGCAAGAACTGTTAAATAGCTTGCTGTATGTATACAAGGAACATTCTCCTGAGTTTTTGTATTATTTCACCTTAAATGAATTGTTTGGTAATCAATTAGATACAGGTGTAGAGCGATTTGAACGCGATAGTGTAAGATTTAAGAAAACTCAGATATGGAATGCCTTATATGATTTTCAGAAAGACTGTGTTGTTTCTGCAATTAGAAAGTTGAATACTTATGGTGGATGTATTATTGCTGATTCCGTGGGTCTCGGAAAAACTTTTGAGGCACTTGCGGTAATTAAATATTTCGAAATAAGTATGAACAGAGTACTGGTTTTGACACCAGCCAAGTTATATGATAACTGGAATAGTTTTCGTGGGGATTATAAGGACTCGTTTTTGCAGGAACAGTTTAATTATAGAATCATGTTTCATACGGACTTATCCAGATATTCGGGAATGTCACGTTCTGGACAAGACTTAAAGAAGTTTGATTGGGGGTTATATGATCTTGTTGTGATTGATGAGTCACATAATTTTCGCAACAGAAATGACAGATATGACGATAATGACCAGCTGATTATGACGCGTTATGCCAGATTGATGCAGGATGTTATTAAACATGGAAATAATAATACAAAAGTATTGATGTTGTCTGCAACACCGGTTAATAATTCGTTAGTAGATTTGAAAAATCAGATTAGTATAATTACCCGTGATACAGATGCTGCGTTTGAAGAAGAGGGAATTGCAAGTGTTGAAAATCTTCTACGGAGAACTTCTGCAAGCATTAATGCTTGGGAAAAACAGAGCGGGCACAAAAAAGAACAGCTGCTTGATAGTTTGCCATCTGATTTTTACAAATTGCTGGAACTTATGACGATATCTCGAAGCAGAAAACATATTACTAGTTATTATGGTAATAAGGGGGTAGGAAAGTTTCCAGAAAAAAACAAACCTATTACATTAAATAGTGATATTGATATGAAAGGTGAGCTTTTAAAATTCAAAGAAACAAATGAACTTCTGGAAGCTCTTCTTTTAAGTGTTTATACGCCTACCAAATATATTAAGGAAAATTGCAAGAGAAAATATATAGAAAAGTATAGTTTAAAAGGAAAACATGGAGGAGATATGAACTTTGACACGCAATCAAAGGGAATGATAATTCTTCATCGGTTTAATCTGTTTAAACGATTGGAAAGTTCTGTTTATTCTTTTGAAGAAACACTACGTAGATTGTTAAAACGGATTGAACGCACAGAGCAATTGTTGCTTAAGGGTTCGGGGCAAGTCGATCAGGAAGATGCGGATTTTGATGATTCAGAAGAGGATGGTGTATACATTGAAGGAAAATATGAGATTGATGTTAATGATTTAAGAATTAGTGATTATCTTGAGGATTTAGCATCGGATAAATACATTATTACTGAAATACATAAAAATGCGCAGAAGATACTGCAGGAAGAGAGAGACAAAAAACTTATTGATCTAAAAGAACTTATTAGTGAGAAAGTGAAGAAAACACCCTACAACGAGGGGAATAGAAAGATACTGGTGTTTTCTGCATTTGCTGATACGGTAGACTACTTGTACAAAAAACTTTCTGTTGAAATGCTACAATATGGTATTCATACGGCGAGTGTTACCGGTAAAGGTGTAAAAACAAACAATAATAAAATTGATGCAGATTTTAATTCTGTTTTGTGTGCCTTTTCACCAAAATCAAAGATGAAAAAAGAGATTTCATCAGAAAAGCAGATTGATTTGTTGATTGGTACGGATTGTATCTCTGAAGGTCAGAACCTGCAGGACTGCGATACAGTTATTAATTTTGATATTCAATGGAACCCGGTGTCTCTGATACAAAGGTTTGGTCGCATTGATCGTATTGGAAGTACGAACAGCAACATTCAGATGATCAATTTCTTCCCTAATATGGAGTTGAATGAGTATCTTGGTCTTGAGGCACGAGTAAAAGGAAAGATGACAACTCTGAATTTGGTATCTACTGGAGATGAGGATGTGCTAACACCGGAGATGAATGATTTCAATTTCAGGAAACGTCAACTTGAACGATTAAAGGATGAAGTAATTGATATAGAAGATGCAAATGATAATATATCTCTTACGGATTTGAATATGAACGAATATTTGAATGAATTGTCGGAATACATTCAAAATGTGCCGGAGATTAAGAAAGTTCCCAAGGGCGTGTATTCTGTAACAGATGGAGATAATGATGGGGTACTGTTTTGCTTTAAGCATCGTAATGATGCGAATAAACCTAAATCCGATAGCTCGCTTTATCCATATTATCTCATATATATGAGAAACAATGGTGAGCTGCTCTTTGGAAATGGACAGGCAAGGGAAGTTGTAAAACAGTTTCGCAAGCTTTGTTATGAAAAGAGCAAACCTGTTACGGAATTGTTCCAGCGGTTTTTTGTGCGTACAAATAATGCCAAGAATATGCAGTTTTATTCAGAATTACTGAATAAGGCAATTAAATCAATCAAGGGAGAAGAAGAGGTTAAAGCAGTTCATAATATGTTTGATTTTGGAGGTTTTAATAATGTTTTTGCAGAGGAAACCGTAGATGATTTTGAATTGATTTCATTTTTGGTGGTAGAGTAAAAGGTGCGATCATTGGAGGTGACATTGTATGTTTGATTTGCCAGATATATACAGGGTTGATGTTGCTGTGGCTTTAAAGGAGTTTATTCCCTCAAATTTGAAGCCAAGTGACAAAAAAAGAATAAAAGATAGTGTAAAGTCTGTAAGACTTGAGTATCAGATTGCCGGGGAAGAGATTCCATCGGTAAACAATGAAAAGTATTGTTGTCAGGTTATACAGTTTTATGATGTAGAAGTGGAAAATATTAAGGATGCAAATTTTCTTGCAGCCACTTATCAGAGCCTTATAAAACCTTTATGTGTGATTCATATGCATGATACAAAGGATGAGGTGTATTCAATGGCGGTAAAGAGAATCAGTCAGATGGATGATAGGCAGATTGTAGCAGAACAGACCCTAATTACAGATAAATACGTGATTGGGCTTCCTGACAGTAATAGGGATAGACTTATGGCATACATGGATTATAGCACATTAAAGAACAAGACTGATAAAGTACAACTTTACAAGGAGTGGTTCTATAAGGCGTATATGCTAGTTAATGAGAAAGCATATATTCATACAGATAAACTCCTTGATGGAAATAGTTGGTATGAGTCGGATTGGTCTGCTAGAATATGCCAGAAATATACAGCCTTGGTAGCATCTAGGGGTAAATTAAAAACGGCAGTTACTAATGCTAGGCGAATGAAGATTAATAAAGAGATTAAGTCGGAGATAAAAGCACTTGATAATGAAAAAATATAGGAGGGATATATTTGGAAAATAGTATAAAACCTATCGAAATAGATAATGATTATGCAGATATTCTTCGGATAAAAGAACAATTTGCATTTAGATTTGGATATACAAGACCTAAGGAAGATTTGATAGCATTTAAAAATCGATCAATTGCAGCAATTGAAAACAATATATATAATCAATATGATTTGCAATTTTATACGAGAAGGATATTTAGCCTTTTAGGTTATCCATATACTGGGGTTAAAGAACAAAAGTTTGATGGTTCATTGTTACATCAAGCATTGAAAACGGTTGAAATAGAAAATGATAAATATATATTATATATATGGTTTCAGATTTTAGAACTAGTTGCCAATAGTATTCCAAGAACAGACGATTGTTCAAGACAATATGTGTTTGTTCAAGAGATTGCAATTGCGCTAAAATTATCTGGGGTAAATGCTGTTATATGTGTGGATGGAGATGAATATAAATTTTTTCCTTACAGTGAAGCTTTTCTTGATAAACCAATGGTTATAGATGTAATAAATTGGTTGAGTTCATATGAAAAGGCACAAAAACAGTATCGTCAAGCGCTAAATGATATGCTTAAAGGTAAATATGATAGGCAGGTTGTTGACTCTTTACGATTAGCCTTGGAATTATTTTTGAAACAATTTTTAAAAAATGATAAATCATTAGAAAATCAGACAAAAGATTTAGGGGCATATTTAAAGGGGAAAAAACTCTCTACTGAAGTAAAAAACATGTTTTTTAAATTGATTGATTGTTACGCAAAATATAATGACTCGCATGCTAAACATGATGATTCGGTTGATGAGAATGAAGTTGAGTTTTTGTTGTATTTAACAGGAAGTTTTATACATTTTTTAATAAAAATAAATAAGAAAAATGTGATTAAATCAGACAATTAGGAGGAAAAGTTTATGGATAACAAGGTATCAAAGCAGATTAATGATATCGTTGGAGATAATGTAAAAAAGTTGGCTCAGTTGTTTCCATCCGTAGTAAAGGATGGAGAGGTTGATTTTGAAGCATTAAAAGAGGAATTAGGACAGTTTGAAGAAGTTGGCAGTGAAAAATATGAACTTACATGGGCTGGGAAAAAGAATGCAAAAAAAATTGCTCAGGAAGATGTCTTTGGTAGAACATTAAAATTTATTCCAGAGGATAGTAAAAATGCAGATATTACAGAAAATCTCTATATTGAAGGGGATAATTTGGAAGTGTTGAAATTGCTTAGGCAGAATTATTATGGTGCTATTAAGATGATTTATATAGACCCACCATATAATACCGGTAATGATTTTATATATAATGATTCATTTGAAATGGAACAAGAAGAAAGTGATATTGCAGAAGGCATTCGCAATGAAGTGGGCGAGAGATACATTGTAAATACTAAATCAGATAATAGATATCATGCAAATTGGATGAATATGATTTATCCTAGGCTAATGATAGCCAAGGATTTATTAACAGACGATGGAGCAATATTTATTAGTATTGATGATAATGAGATTGATAATATATTAAAAATATGCAATGAAATATTTGGAGAAACTAATTATGTGGCGATATTTCCTTGGAGAAAAAGAACTGCAAAATCAGATGTTCCTTATGGTGTTTCTCAAGATTTTGAGTGGATTTTATGTTATGCAAAAACAACTAGTTTTAAGTGTAGTATTGATGGTAAAAAAAGAAAATATTTTATAACTGAGGACTTTCCCGATAAACCATGGAGAATACATGATTTAACAAAGCAAACGACAGCAAGTGAAAGACCTAACAGTTATTTTACAATGAAAAATCCTAAAAATGGAAGCGAATATCCTGCAAATCCTAATAGAACTTGGGCTATAACACAAGAAACTTTTGAACAATATTATCGGGATGATAGAATTGTTTTCCCAGGAGATTATTCTTTTTTGAATATAAGCAAACCAGCACTAAGATATTGGAAAGAAGATGATATGAAAAAGGCTGGTGATAATTTTGGGAAAATCGCTGTTAGTACAAAATTACCGGACGATGTAGGAATGTCACAAGATGGTACAAAAGAAATAACTAATTTGTTTGATGGAAAGATATTTCCATTTCCAAAGCCAGCTTCATTAGTGAAATTTTTGTGCAAAATATGCACGGGTAGGGAGGATATTATACTTGACTTTTTTTCGGGTTCATCTACTACAGCACAGTCGGTAATGGAGATGAATTCTGAAGATAATGCTAATAGAAAATTTATTATGTTACAATTATCTGAAGTACTGGATAAATCTAGTGAGGCATATAAATCAGGCTATGAAAATTTGTGCCAGTTAGGTAAAGAACGTATACGTAGAGCAGGGGATAAAATCAAATTGGAGCATCCGGATACAGATATTGGTTTTAAAGTATTTAGAACTGCTAATACCAATATTAAGTGGAATTCCATTATGAATGTGGGACAACTTGATGTTTCACAGATTGAGTCTGATCCAGATAGTATGGATTTTATGCCAAACACAAAAGATATTGATGTTGTCTATGAGATTATGCTTCGGCAGCGTGATGTGGCATTGTCGGAATCAGTAGAGTTACTTTCTGATATTGGTAGTCGTACATATCTCTACGCAAGCAGTTTCCTTGTATGTCTTGAGACAGAGATTACAGAGGCATTAGTGGAAAAGATTGCAGCAATTGATCCATTACCTATTAAGTTTATTTTCAGAGATTCTGCATTTAAGGATGATATTGCTTTGAAAGATGAGACATTCAGAAAGTTGAGAGCACTTGTTGAGAGAAACTCAGGTGAAAATAAACCTACTTATACGGTAGAGTTCATTTAAGGGGGAGTGTATTATGGCTAATAAAATAACATTCCAGTTTGATGACAGCTTAGATTATCAGCTCCAAGCCGTGCAATCTACTGTTGAATTATTTAGAGGCATTTCCAGAAAGGTAGATGGAATTTATCGCCCGAATCGTATTCGAAAGATGGGCGAGGGAGATCCAGTTAGAAATACTGATATTGTTGTGGGATCAAGACTTCTTGAAAACCTGCGTAGGGTGCAATTTTCCAATGATTTATTTGCTGATAATGTTTTAACTGAAGGAAATAATTTTACAATTGAAATGGAAACAGGCACTGGCAAAACTTATGTGTATTTGCGTACAATACTTGAACTAAATAAAGAATATGGATTTAATAAGTTTATGGTAGTTGTTCCATCTATTGCTATCCGTAAGGGCGTTGAGAAGTCCATGGAACAGTTGGTAGGTCATTTTAAGCGACTATATAATATTGATATTCAGAAGCATAGCTTTATTTATGATAGTACAAATCCAAAGCAGATTAGCACGAAACTGGTTGAAAGCAATGATTTGAGTATTTGTGTTTTGAATATTCAGGCATTTAATAAAACAACCAATAAGATTCGTCAGGAAGATGAGTACGGTCAGAATCTTTGGGAAGATATCAAGTACATAAAGCCAATTGTGATTATTGATGAACCACAGAAGATTGAAGGAACCAAAAAGAAAAAATCCAAATCGTTAGTGGCAATTGAAGAATTACAGCCACTTTTTACGTTGAGATATTCAGCTACTCATAAGCAGTTATACAATCAAATTTATAAGCTGGATTCCTATGCTGCATATCAGAAGGATTTGGTAAAGAAAATTACGGTAAAGACGGTTCATGGAGTGATCCCAAAAGATTATCCGTATGTTAGATATGTGTCATTTACATCGGATCTGAAGGCAAAGATTGAAATGTTTTCGCAAGAACAAGGTGGCAAAATTCGTTTCAAAACATTTAATGTTTCAGGTGGTGCGCCGCTGGAAGAATTGTCAGGAGGATTATCTCAATATAAGAATTATCGTATTGCAGAACAACCTCATAAGCTAAAACCGTTGCAGATTGCGACACAGGATGGCTTTTTTTCGTTAGAAATTGGGCACAGCAATCATGAGATTGAAAAGAATGAGGCAGTGCGAATTCAAATAAGACTTGCAATTCAAAATCATTTTGCTAAGCAAATTGATTTGTTAAAAAAGGGACGAAAAATCAAAGCACTTACTTTGTTTTTTATAGATTCTGTCGATAAAGTGAGAGATGCTTCATATCCAGATGGAAGAGGAGAATATTTACGAATCTTCGATGAAGAATACAAAGTTTTTGTGAACGCACACAGGAACATTTTAATTGATTACATAGAGTATTTTCCAGAACTTGATGACGTTTTTAAGGTACGAGAAGGTTATTTTGCACGAGACAAGAAAAATAATGAAGTGGATATTGATGGATGGGATTCCAGTTTGGATGATAGTGATGTAAAAGTAAAGGCAAAATCACAGGAAGATATTGACCGGGGAATAGAATTGATTCTTGAAAAGAAAGACGAATTGATTTCATTTGATGAACCATTGGCATTTATTTTTTCTCATTCTGCATTGAGAGAAGGATGGGACAATCCGAATGTATTTACTTTATGTACTTTAAAAGCAGGAGGTTCTGAAATTGCCAAAAAACAGGAGATTGGGCGTGGACTTCGTCTGCCTGTTGATGTAACCGGAAATCGTTGCCTTGATAGGAGATTGAACGAACTTACAGTAATTGCCAACGATTATTATGATCATTTTGCAGCTGCTTTACAAAAAGATTTTAATGATAATATGCATTATGACAAAAACGAAGTTACGGCAGATATTTTGATTTCTACATTAAAAATAGCAGGGGTTCCGAAAGAAAAGATTACACCGGAATTAGTAGACTCGTTTAAAGAGGAATTAGTATCTGCAGGAATAATGAATACGGATAATGTATTAAAAGGAACTTCTTCTCAAATAACAAAAATGTTTGATGAAATGGTATTTGTTAATGAAGTTTTGAATGAGCATGCAAATATAATCAAATCACAGTTTAAAGAACTTATGGTTCAGAAGGGGACGAAAAAGATTGATATTTGTAATGGAGATAATGAACCGTATAAGAATAATGTGAGAGCATATGTGACACAAGGTGAATTTGAAAAAATTTATTATGGGTTACGAGAAAATCTGATGAAAAGAACGATTTACAAGTTTCATCTGGATAAAGATGCTTTTATAAATGATTGTATAATGGATATTAATCAAAAATTTAGGCATATGCGTGCAAAAAATGAATATAAGGTTGAAACGGGAACTGCCTCATTTAATAAATCTCAGATGTTTGTCGTGGAAGAATTGCAATATGGAGAGAAGGAAATTGAAATTGAGATTACTGTGGGAGAGAAATCAGATTTTGAAATTGCAAACTATATTATGTATCATACATTGATGCCGAGATTAGCAATATTTAAGATTATTCAAGGAATTGTGAAAAGGGAGCTTTTGAATAATCAAGATATTCTGGATGAGGTAACACAGCTCATTTTGGAGAAATTAAAGAACGCAAAAGCGGAAAATTTATCCTCATATGAAGTGATTAATGGATATGAACTGGATAGCAGTAATATTTTTGAGTTTGATACAATTACTGAGGAGGATTTTGAACAGGAATGGAGAGTGTTCAAAGCAAAATCAGACAGAAGTTCTGCCATGAATGAGTACTATAAAATGGATTCAGAAGGGGAATGTGAATTTGCGCATCGGCTTGAAAACAACAGTAATGTTTTGTTGTTTACGAAGCTAAAAAAAGGAGGATTTGTGATTGATACGCCTTATGGAAACTATAGTCCGGATTGGGCGGTGGTCTGCCGTAAGGAAGCGCTAACGGATCCCTCTGTAGGAATATACTTTGTGGTAGAATCCAAATGGAAAAAACTAGATGAAAATTTGCAGTCAGTAGAGAAAAATAAGATTAAATGTGGCAAATTACATTTCAAAGCCGTATCTGAACAAGTCAAATTTGATTGGGTGAACAGTTATGAGGATTTTAAGCGAAAGTTTGGGGTTGTGGAGGGTAAAGATGTTTTAATGTAATGAAGAAAGATTGGGAATATTGATAACGATACCAATTCGGAAATCCCAAATAGTTCAAGAAGAGAGGTGTTACAATGACCATAGAAGAAATTTTGGCAGGAGAATCTAAGAATGTGGAATTCAAAGAAAATCTGCCAGAGAAAAGCAGCAAATATATGAAGTCTGTGGTTGCCTTCGCAAATGGAACCGGAGGAAAAATCATTTTTGGAATTGTGGATAAAACTAGAGAGGTTGTGGGTTTTGATAAGGAAGATGTGTTCAAGAAAATGGATGCGATTGCCAATGCCGTATCAGACAGCTGTGAACCAGCAATTATCCCAGATATTACTTTACAGACAGTTGATGGTAAGACTGTTATTGTGGTAGAGATTTTCGAGGGCAGACATCGACCATATTATATCAAATCATTTGGCAGAGAGGGTGGCGTATATGTCCGTGTTGCAGGAACTACTCGCCTTGCTGATGAGTATATGGTAAAGGAGTTACTATTTGAGGGTGGTAACCGCTACTACGATCAAGCTTTGTGTACTGGACTGAATATTACGGATGAAGATATTGATGCTCTTTGTAAAACGATGAAGAATCAGGCGGTCAAGAATGCTCATAGTGAGGAACAGAAAGCAGCCATTAAAGATGTTGGCAGACAGCAATTGCGTTCCTGGGGTATTTTGATTGAACGGGATGGGAAAGATTATCCGTCCAATGCCTTTGCTATTTTGACAGGAAATGGAGGGCTTCATGTCGCAACACAATGTGGAGTGTTCAAGGGTACAACAAAAGCGGTATTTGTTGACCGTAGAGAATATACTGGTTCGCTCTGGGAGCAAATAGACGAAGCATTTCAGTTTGTTTTGAGGAATATTCACTTAGGGGCTAGCATTGTAGGCGTTTATCGGCAGGATATTTATGAAATTCCTCCAGATGCTATTCGTGAATTGATTATCAATGCGATGGTACATCGTAGTTATCTGGATCATGGTACGATACAGGTTGCGCTATATGACAATCGTTTGGAAATAACTTCTCCTGGAAAGCTTCCAATGGGGCAAACTATAGAGCGAATGAAAGAAGGATATTCCAAAATAAGAAATGAAGCTCTTGCTCATGCGTTTGCGTACATGAATCTAATTGAGCATTGGGGAAGTGGCATTCCGAGAATTATTGATAAAGTAAAAACTGCTGGTCTGCAAGAGCCGGAGTTTATTGGCGGTGAAGTTGATTTGCGTATCAATATCTATCGAGGTCAGGTTGACGGCACTGTTGAGTCAAAGACTGCCGTTAAACCGCCGTTAAACCGCCGAGAAAATGTTGAGAAAATGCCGGTAAATGGACAGGAACAGAAAATTTATAAGTATGTATTGGTAAATGCCGGCATTACAACGGCACAGGCAATGAACCTTCTAGGTATCAAACAACGTAGAACTAGAGAAATACTGGCAAAAATGGTTAAAAGTGGCTGGCTACGAAAAGAAGGTGCTTCAAGAAGTACAATTTATGTGAAAAATGCGGAAAGAAGATAATTTAGTATCAGACATGCTACCACGATCTACATTTTCAGAGCAAGGCTATAAAAACAAGGAGAAAACTATGATAAAAATACTTTTCATCTGCCACGGCAATATGTAATAATATGGGGGCAAATGCCTATGATTATAATGCCTGCGTAACTGTACTATAAGAAATACACCTTTTTTACACCTTTTGCAATTCAAAATAGTTAAGTCCTAATATGATATAAAGATGCATAAGCACCTCGGTAAAACGAAGTGCTTTTTTTCAACCCTTTTTTAGATGGAGGTGAGTTAGGTGGTAAAAGTAAAATTGCAGGGAAAGAAAAATGAAGTAAGGAGAATGCTAAAGTTACTGCAGAAAAATCCAAGATGCAATATCAGCTACATATCGGATTTTATGAGATGTGACAATGAAAAATATCATCGGATATATCTTGGAGTATACCCAGTGAAAAAGACGAAAAATGTTGTACAAAGAATTAGTTAATGAATCTGAAGAATACGGAGGGTCAGAATTATGTGTAAAGTAATAGCGATTTGTAATCAGAAAGGCGGTGTATCCAAGACCACCACAACAGTAAATCTTGGAGTTGGAATGGTAAGAGAAGGAAAAAGGGTGCTTGTAATTGACGCCGATCCACAAGGAAACCTTTCCCAGAGTCTGGGTATTGAAAATCCGGACGAATTGGAGATAGCACTACCAACCATTATGGAGCAGATTATCATGGACGAGGAGTTTGAGGTGTCAGAGGGAATTATTCATCATGTGGAAGGAATTGACCTCATGCCTTGTAACATTGATTTATCCGGTGTGGATGTTTCTCTGGTTAATGCAATGAGCAGGGAGTTTGTGCTAAAGACCTATGTGGATTGCATGAGAGAATATTACGATTACATTCTCATTGACTGTATGCCAAGTCTGGGAATGATAACGGTAAATGCTCTTACAGCATCCGATAGTGTGTTGATTCCGGTGCAGGCTGCTTATTTACCGGTAAAGGGTTTGGAGCAGTTAATTACGACAATCTTCCGGGTTAGAAAGCATCTAAATCCTGGGATTCAGTTTGAGGGGATTCTTATTTCCATGCTGAATGCAAGAACTAATTATGCAAAGGATATTATTGAACTGATTACTGAATACTATGGTGAATCCATTCCAATCTTTGATAGCCGGATTCCTTTTTCTGTAAAGGCCGCAGAAACATCAGCAGCCGGGGTAAGCATATTTTCGCTGGACAAGAAACATCCGGTGGCCGGTGCTTATGAAGAACTGACAAAGGAGGTGCTTGCTCATGAGTAGAACAAAGGCATTAGAAAAAGTGAAATTAACAAGGTTTGATGATTTGTTTGGTGGTAAGGAGGAGCCTGTGGTAGAAGCCGGAGAAGTTAAGCAAATACCAATCTCGGAACTTCATGAGTTTCACAACCATCCGTTTCAGATTCGCTCAGATGAAGAACTGGAGGAAATGATAGAAAGCGTACGTCAGCATGGTGTGTTGGTGCCGGGAATTGTACGATCACGAAAAGAAGGCGGTTATGAGATTATTGCAGGACATACAAGAAGACATGTTTGTGAACTGCTTGGTATTGATACCATGCCGGTTTTTGTAAAGGATTTGGATGATAATGAAGCCAGTCTGATTATGGTAGATTCCAACATCCAGCGAGAGAACATCTTACCCAGTGAAAAGGCGAGAGCCTACAAAATCAAGTACGATGCCATGAAGAACCAGGGCAAAGAAGGAAACAGTCTTCAAAAAATGTCGGAGGAAAGCGGCGAGAATTATAAGTCGATACAGAGATATATCTGGCTTGCCAGACTAAATGATAATCTTTTAGGAATGGTAGATAACAAGAAACTGGGTTTTATCCAGGGGGTAAGTTTATCGGTTCTTTCCAATAAAGAGCAGGAAATGGTTTATGATGCGATTTGCCGGTATGAAAAAAAGTTGTCGACGGTACAGGCTAATACCATAAAGCAGTTGAGTGCAGATGGAAAATTGGATGAAGAGACATTGGAACGCTATTTGTTTTCTGTTGAAAGGCACAGTAAGAAGAAAGATATTACTCTGAAAAATGAACGATTGGCAGAGTATTTTGAGGAAGAAACCACAGAAGATGAAATGATGGATGTCATTTTTGAATTACTGGAGAAATGGAAACAAAAGAGAGGAAGTGAAGAAAATGAATAAGATTATTTTGCTGGGGAATATGACGAGAGAACCAAAGACAACAAGGAAAAAAAATGAGGATGGCAGCGAGATGGTTATTACAAAGTTTGACCTTGCGGTAAATCGCAGAAATAAGCAAGAGGGAAATGCCGATGCAGATTTCTTCCACTGTACATCCTTTGGCAGACAGGCAGAGTTTGTAGAGAAGTATTTTCATAGCGGTTCCAGGGTGCTTGTGGTTGGTCGTGTACAGAATAATAATTACACGACCAAAGAGGGAAACAAAGTATATGGTTTCAGCATTATTACTGAAGAAGTCGAGTTCGCACAGAAGAAAAGTGCAGGAAACACAGTAGCCGATGCAGATGATTTTTCGTCTGCTGGAGATGAACAGGTACCATTCAAGAGCAGGTAGGTGATAACATGGCAGAAGGTTTCTTCCGAAGTAAAAAAGGTTTTACAGTCGTTCAAAATGAAATAACAAGAGATGTAAAAATTTCTTTGAAGGCGAAGGGATTATATCTTGTGATACAAGCATATATCTCTATGCCGGATAAGAAATGGACAAAAGAGGATTTCAGAAATCTGACCAAAGAAGGAAAAAAGGCATTTGACAGTGCATGGAAAGAATTGAAGGATTTTGGATATTTAAAGGTTCATTTCATGCTGGATAATGGCAAGTGGAAGACCGAGTATGAATTGCTGGATGAACCGGATTTGGGTCCTCATACGTTATACCATAATAGTGAAGGAGAGGTTTCCAGTGATAATCTGACACGTGCAGAAAAGAAACGTCAAACGCAAACGGTTACGGATGAACATTCATCTTTTCAAGCAGATAATGCGGATGAAGATACAGAAATTGGCGATTCTGACCGTTACCCCCTTTTTGGTACTAACGGTAATTCTGACCGTTACCCCCCTTTCGGTAGCAACGGTAACGGTAGTAACGCTTACGGTAGCAACGCAAACGGGGGTAACAATAATAAAGACTATAATATAAAACCTGATTTAAAACCTAATATAATAAATCCTAATCCTAATCAATATCAAGAAGAGGATGCGAGGGGAGAAGAGTATCCCATGGAGTTTATTGAACATCATTACGATCTGGATGAAGAGTTTGTGTCTTTGTATCAGGAAAGGCAGATAAACACGATGAAGGATGTCCTTTATGATGCTTTGAATACCCAAAAGCCTGTCATTCGTGTGATGGGTGAAGACAAACCGGCAGCTGTTGTGAAGTCCAGACTTTTGAAATTGGACAGGCTTGATATTGATTATGCCATAGAACAGTATAATAAGCAGGTGACAAAAGTAAGAAATCATAAGGCATATATGCTTACGGTTCTATATCAGGCAAAAGCACAATGTGATTTGGATATTAGTAATCAGGTCATGTACGATTTTTATGGAGCCGGTCAACTGGAAGATGTAGGAGGTGATGACAATGGGGAAGAAGAGCGAATGTATTCGGGTCCCGATACTGCTTCGTATGGATAATCCAAGACACCAGTTGGTTTACAACATTTTGGAGAATGTAGACAACAAAAGTGCTTACATACGTGAGGCGGTGATTTATTATTATCGACATAATGGAATTTCGATGAAGTCAGATGACATTCTGGATGATATTCGAAATGTGATACAGGAATGCAAGGAGGAACTTTTAATCGAACTGGAAAAACGTTTGGAAAGTCATTGATTAAAAAATGTTTTAGAAAACTACAAAATACGATATAATCGAATTGCTAGGAATGACTAGCGTACAGCGAAAGGCGTGTGATTTTTATGAAAAGAATAATTGTGAAAATAAGTATTGTGTTACTTTTAATGCTGACAATGGCTGGTAGCAAGGAGACAGAGGTTTCTGCCAAGATTAAGACAAAGAAGATTACCATTGATCTTCGTGGTGGAAATACGGCAATTAGAGAACCGGAAATTGTCAGAAAAGCCAAAGTGGTAAAAGTGAAAAGCAGTAAGAAATCTGTAGTGAAAGTAAAATTCAAAAAGAGAAAGAAAGAGATTTGCTTCAAGGCAAAGAAGAAAGGAAGTGCATTGATTACTGTTTCTTGCAAAATGAAAAATGGCAAGACGAAAAAAATGAGGTACAAGGTCAAAGTAATAAAAACGAAAGCACCCACTGATTTGGAACGAAGCAAAAAGGCATTCGCAATTCAGAACCAGTATCGGAAAGCCAAAGGTGTTAAGGAACTTCAATGGTCCGATGAGATTTATGAGTTCTGCCGATACCGCTTGAAAACCAGTGGATATGATAATCATGCCAATCTGGGAAGAGATATGAACTCTTACTTTGGGGCATTTGCAGGATGCAGAGATTTGTTTTTCTCAGAGAATCTGACAACGGGGTGTTCAGCAGGAGATGCAATGGAATCATGGAAAAAGAGTCAGGGGCATTATAGAAACCTACTGGCAGAACGACATGTGTGTGGGGCGATTGCCTGTTATAAAGATATGTGGATTGCAATCTTTTATGATAAAGATAAAACTGATTTCATAAACTGGAAATCCTATCAGATAAAAAGGATGACCATAAAACGATATGATAACGGCTCGGGGGCTTATATTGAGGGTTCCGGATTTGCCTATTATGAAGAATCAAAGAAGGATACAACTTTGAAAATGGATAAGATTTCATTGTCAAGTGGAAAGGTTGTTTATCTGGAAATTGGAAAAAGTTATGTGTTTTATGAGCGCATTGTACCGGATGGATATGAGAAAGCAAAGACTGTTCATATAACGGTTGAAGAAAATGGGAGCAATGAGATTGTCTTGAGCAATTAAATAGTATATAGATATAGGGAAAAGTCCTTTAGTGAGTAAAAAACTAAAGGGCTTTTTTATGTATACGAAATCGGGTAGGAGTCATCCTACTCGATTTACAAGCGTTTGGACAAAATGTCCAAACGTGGTGATGTTGTCAGAGAAAGGAGAACTGTATGAATGAACTCGAACGTGCTCCACCGAAGCGAAGAGGGGCGAAGTAATCTAACAAAAACAGAAAAGAGGTAAAGAAGAGTGAAAAAGAAAGTAAGAAGAATTATATCGGCAGTTTTAGCAGTGGTCATGTTATGCGGAATCATTCCGGCTAATGCTACGGTATCAAAAGCAGCAACAACAGCCAATGTCAGCTTGTCCTCGTTGGGACGAAAAGGAACCGTATCTTTTGGCTCCAAATCAAAATCAGGGACATGGTGGAAGATGCGTTTGGGTTCAAAAGAGGCGTTCTGCTTAAGCCTTGGACACACCTGCCATTCGGGAAATACTTATGCAGCAGAAAACAGTTATAAATGGGATCAGGATACGGGCGGTGAAAAGCATGGGTATTATGCGAAAATTATCCGTTGGTATGTGCTAAACGGGAAACGTACGCAAAAAAGTTTTGTGATGAGTCAGGCGTTGATATGGTCGGTTTTCGAGGGGCGTAATTCCGAAGCACAGTTAAAGGATGTGATTAAACAGGTAAGGGAGAAAACTGGCACATATAGTTCTAAGACGGTCAACGAATTATACAATTCCATCTTTGAACCAAGTGGAAACTGGGAAGCCTCGGCAACCATCTGGCAAAAGACCGGAAACAGTAAAGGGTATCAGAAGTTGATTACGGTTGATGCGGAAAAGCTACCACAAATATATACACCTACTACATTGACCGATACAACTTATTATCGTCAGAGAATTACGGTTAAGAAAAAAGACGAGGATGGAAATGGACTGGGAGGCATTCAGTTTACCTTAGATGCAGATAATCTGGATGATTTGTATTCTTTTTCCGTGTCAGATAGAGATGGTGTGGAAAGCAATAGTGCCGATGATGATAATGAAACATCCTTTAGTCTTACCGGATATACAAGAGATTCCGGAAGATTGGCATATCGCATGACATATCGTTTGCAGACGATGGATTACTATTATTATACGGATAGTGATTTGGCAGATATGGATAGTGATGCGAAAAAAGCTGCTAAGAAGTTTTTGACGGATGATTTGGAACTGGATGAAGGGATTGATTTTCCATCTGATTTGACTAAGGCATCTGCACAGAAAATGGCAGCACAAGAAATCAAGGATTTGATGGATAACATTTCTAACACCTATACTTTGACAGAAAACAACACCGGAGAGAATAAGCATCTGATTGTGGACCCGACATATGCGAAAGGCGTAAAAATTACGTTGGACAAAGATGACAGTTGGCAAAAAGATTCCAGTGGTGCATGGCCGGAGAGCGACGATGAGATTCCATCCGATTATGAGAAGGCTTACATTACCGGGGTGACGAATCACTACAAAAAGGCTTCCATCAATGTGATTAAGGCAGATAAGTACAGTGCGGACAAAAAGGCACATGGAGATGCTTCTTTAGAAGGAGCACAGTTCCAGTTATATGCAGATAGTGCTTGTACAACAAAGGCTACTGTATACAACGCAAATGGAGCAAAAATGACTGCCGGAGTCTATACGATTCAAAATGGAAAAGTGACTACGGATTACCTTCGCAGTGGTGTGACCTACTATCTGAAGGAGATTAAGGCACCTGTTGGGTACAATTTGTCTACGGAAGTGATACCGATTATGGCAGATGCTTCCGGTAAGACAGTGGAATATACCAGCGAGATTTCTAATGCGGAATATGGAAATAATCCAATACTTGGAAAGGTAGCTATTCAGAAATACTATTCGGATGGGGAAACCGGATTGTTAGACCCGGAGGCGAATACCACATTTCAGGTTTATTTAAAGAGTAAAGGCAGCTACGAGACTTGTACGGATTACGAACGTGCCATTATCAAGACAGATAGTAATGGCTACGCAGTTACCGGCAATCTCTATTATGGTACTTATGTTGTTCATCAGGTAGATTCGGGAGATGTCGATGCTATCCATGTGGATGATTTCGATGTGGAAGTAACCGAGAATGGGAAGGTATATACCTATCCATTGAACAATAAGTTGTTTAAGGCATATCTCAAAATACTGAAAAAGGATAAACAGACGGAAAAGCAGGTGTTGAAGCCGGGAACTGCTTACAAGATTTATCGGGTAACGGACGATGGAGAGGAATTGGTGAGCCAGAGTTACAGCAATGGAAACCAGATGAAGACTGTTGATACCTTTATGACTGATGAATCCGGAGAAATCATGACGGTCAAGCCGCTTCGTTCTGCAAAATACCGAATCTATGAAGTGGATTCGGCAAATGGACTTCATATAGTGAAAAAGTTCATTGAAGTGGAAATTAACAGTAAAGCAGATAATTATGAGTCCTATGTGGACGAGGATGGATATACTCATGCCATTATTACAGTGACGTATACCAACGAGGAAACTTATGGCAAACTGGCAATCTCAAAAACCGGACAGATGCTGATGGGATGGGATTCCGAGAAAAGGGAATTTATCTATGCGGATCGTTCTCTGAAAGGAGCAGAATTTGAAATCTATGCCGACGGAGATATTGTGACGCAGGATAACCAGGGGGATACATGGTTTAAGGGTGGAGAAAAGGTGGCAACAATAACCACAGGTGAAAAGGCGGAGTTTACATCTGATTGTAAAGGTATTTGCAATTACTCTGTGGATGAAAATGATGTGGTTCATATTACATTACCGTTAGGAAAATACAAGGTAAAAGAAGTAAAAACACTTTATGGATATGTATTTTCGAAAGATAACGAATGGAATCTTGAGTTTACGTGGGAAAATGGACAAGACGAATTTGTACTGAACTCCACAGAGGATACCGATAAATCGGGAAGTTTGAATCTTCGCAATGAACTGGCAAGACCACAGATTTCTCTCTTAAAAGAAGATGCGGATACGAAGGAAACAGTAAGCGGAGCTGCTTTCTCCTTGTGTACAGCGCAGGATATTTACAATGTGGATGGAGAAAAGATTGTAGAAGCAGGAACGGAACTCACTACTTTGACAACCGGTGAGGATGGAACTGCCATCTGTGATATGATGTTACCGTTTCAGGATGAAAATTATGTGGTATCGGGAAGCGCAGTAAGTGGTTCTGCCGTTTCTGTAGAAAGTGCAGCGGTGGAAACAGGCAATTCAGAAGAAAATTCAATTTCTCAGGCATTAAATTCCGGGATGTACTATCTGAAGGAGATTTCCGTTTCAGACAGTTATTATTTGGATGAAGAGCCGATTCCGGTTCAGTTGTCTTATAAGGATGCAGTTACCCCAGTTATTTATGTGAACTGCCGGAAGGAGAATAAGCAGACTACAAATGAGATTGACAAGTTGTCAGTGGCAGATTCCAGTGAGATTGCAGGATGTAATCTGGTGATCACAGATGCAGAAGGAAATGAAATCATTTCTTGGACTTCAGGAGATAAGGATTCGGTCAAAGTATCGGTCACAGAGAAGGATGGATACTGTAATCTGAAATATTCTTTTGATGAGAAGGGAAATCTTCATGTCGGAGGATTGCTTCATGATAAGGACTATACATTGACAGAAACCCGCCCGGCAGATGGATATGTAACAGCGGATGCTATTGTATATCAAATAAGGCAGAAAAAGGCGGAGGATGGCAGCGTAAGTTCTGTGGTAAGTATTAAGCAGGAAGATGGAACTTATGTGGACCAGGCAGATGATAAAACAGTTATGGTGGATGAACAGACTCATATCCAACTTTTGAAACTAGACAAGAAAAGTGGTCAGGCTCTTGGCGGTGCCAAGTTCGTGGTAACGGATTCCGATGGAAAAGAAGTTATGAAGTTTGTGACAAAGGACGAGGCATACGACATTACCAGTAAACTGGTTGTAGGTGAATCTTACACCTTTACTGAAGTTTCTGCTCCATCCGGTTATCAACTGGCAGAACCGGTCAAGATAACGATTAAAGATACCAGTAAGGTGCAGACGGTCACTGTAAAAGATGCACCGATTCCTGACGTGCCGGATACACCACAGACAGGAGGAACACTTCCGGTACTTCCTCTTGCAGCAGGTTTTCTCGGAGTGGCAGCTGCGGCGCTTATGGTGTGGCGGAAAAGAGGATTGGTAAAGAAGAAATAAGAAACGTGTTGCAGAGCAAATGAAGATTTGGTATAATTTTAGTGTGGGGAGCAATGAGAGTTGTTCCCTACAAATCGGAGTTTTTATATACATCCCATTGTCGCGAAAATTCAGCAGGCACACCCATTTGGCAAAAGAGAGGGTACAGTTTTCCTCAAAGCGGTCCAATGTGAGGACATGCGTACGCAAAAGCTTTTCCGCCTCCAGATACGCAGTCGCAGCCTGTTTTTCACTGGAAAAACTCCCCAAACTGATATGTTTATTTTGAAACGTGATGGAGCTGCGGTAATACAATGTTCCATCTTTTTTGGTGGCTGTGTAAACTCCTTTTTTCATGGGAACCTCCTGATGCTTTCTATGATATTAGTATAAAGCAAAAAAGGTATTTTGGCAAATGATTGATTTGTAAGTTGACAAAGTTTTAAATCAGGACTTATAATTACAAGAAATGAGAGAAGAAATTTGAACATGGAGGGAAAGAAAATGTATGACAGACTGACAAAAAAAGATATTGAAAAGATGGAGAAAGAAATCGAACACCGCAAACTGGTGGTGCGTAAAGAGGCACTGGAAGACGTAAAAGAAGCCAGAGCCCATGGGGATCTCAGCGAAAATTTTGAATACAAAGCGGCGAAGAAATTTAAAAATGAAAATGAAAGCCGGATCCGCTATCTGGAGAAAATGATTAAGACAGCGCAAATCGTGGAGGACGAAGCATCTTCAGAAGAAGTGGGGTTAAATGACCGCGTTCGTGTTTACATGGAAGACGAAGACTGTGAAGAAGAATATAAGATTGTTACAACGATTCGAAGCAATGCGCTGAAAAATATGATTAGTATCGAATCACCACTTGGAAAAGCGCTTCTTGGACATAAAAAGGATGACCGCGTCTTTGTACAGGTCAAAGAGAAAGTGGGATATTATGTAAAGATTCTGGAGATTATGAAAAGTGATGATGAGTCGGAGGCGATTAATAAGTTTTAGACGGTGGTAAATCTCCTTCTTGATGAAAGAAATCAATGGAAGAGAAAAATGATGAAGCTATTTGCGGAGAGAACATAATGTGATAAAAATAGTTATGAATGAGAGGGAAAATATGTCAACAGGAATTATGATTATTGGCCCGTCCGGAAGCGGAAAGACAACGCTGGGAAGAGTAGTTGCTGAAAAATTGGGATATCCATATTTTGATGTGGATGATTACATATGGAAACAGGATACAGAAGAACCATATACAGAAATGTATACAAAAAAGGAAAAGATTAGCAGACTGAGTAATGATATTGAACCATATGAACATTTTGTGATGTCTGGTTCAATGAGTTCTTTTCATTACGCATTTGATGATAAGTTTGAGATGATGGTCTTTCTTTATGTTGAGCCAGACATTCGTGTACAACGTGTTCATAATAGGGCAATAGAACGATTTGGCGAAAGAGTACTTGAAGGTGGGGATATGCACCAAAGCCATATGAAATTTCTGGAAGGGAATCGAAAATATGAAACGGATGGTTCCCCGAATTTGCGTGAGCAGAAAGAATGGATGAAAAACATGTCGTGTGTAAAACTTGAATTAGATGGTATTCATAGTCTTGAAAATAATGCAGAGATTATTGTAAAAAACTGGGAAAAGAGAGATGACTTGAGACTTAAGGAATTGAAAATCGGAAGTTATGGAGGTACTTTATGAACGAGAGAGAAAAAATTATCCAATTATGGTTTGATATGTGGATTAAGAAAGCAGATTTAGGAATTGACAATATTTTT
>ERZ779895.1639-NODE-1639-length-22925-cov-7.752951_pt1 | contig 22925 bp, 18 predicted proteins | sample MGYA00511093_ERZ779895 | MGnify/ENA primary metagenome ERZ779895 (study PRJEB29588, sample SAMEA2142970) | human gut metagenome | biome: human gut; feature: human-associated habitat; material: faeces | place: Denmark | collected 2008/2010 ... | reverse complement strand
GATGCTCAGCGTCTTTAAAACCCTGTCCTGCCATTAAAATGGTGCGGAGCGCAGCGTCACGCTTGCGTAAAAAGTGCACGTCGCCGGTAGCCACGACCGGCTTTTTCAGCCTGTCGGCTATTTCAACTATTTTAAGATTGAAGTTTATAAGCTCCTGCTCGCTGCTCACCGTTCCGTTGCGCAGCATGAACATGTTGTTGCCTATGGGCTGTATCTCAAGGTAATCGTAAAACTCGGCAAGGCGCATTATCTCCTCGTCGGGGCGCTTTTCGACCACCGCGCGGAATATCTCGCCCTGCTCGCAGGCGCTGCCTATTATAAGCCCCTCTCTGTACTGTTTCAAAACGCTTTTGGGGACAAGCGGCTTTGCCGGTCTCGGCTTGCCGGGATTTTCCTTGTTGAAGGTCTTTTTATAGTATTTGAGATGCGCGAATGACACCAGCTTGTACAGGTTTTTAAGACCTGCCTGATTTTTGACAAGTATTATCTGGTGGAACCGCGGCAGCAGCGTCGGATCGGCGCCGTGGTCGATATCGTTGCCGTCGGGCGAGCCTTCGATATCGTTTATAAAATAATCCTCAACTCCGTATATCAGCTTGAAGTCCTCTGCTTCGCCGCTCTTTTTGAGGTCGTCAAGGGTGCTCATGGCGTCGGGGAAGGACTGTACTACGCCGTGGTCGGTTATGGCGACAGCCTTGTGTCCCCATTTTACCGCCTGCTTTACGACGTCGGCGACCGGCGAAACGGCGTCCATCTGCGACATGCTGGTATGCAGGTGCAGCTCGATACGCTTTTCTTCTGCCGTATCGGTCTTTTCCGGGCATTTTTTGACCGTCGCGATGCCGTCCGGCTCAAGGCAGTAATCCTTTTCCCAGTCGTCCATTTTATAGACGCCGTGCACTATAACGCAGTTACCCTTTTTAAGTGCTCCGGACAGTATATCGAACTGGTTGTTTCCCGTGACCATTTTGACGGTGACCGAATTTGTCCCGTCGTACATCTGGAACTTTACCCTGTAGCCTTTGCCGCTTTTGGTGGCGACTATCTCCGAGAAAAATATCTCTCCCCAGACAAGGCTTTCACCCTCGTCTGGCGTAAGGTTTGACAGTTCTATCAAATTGCCGGTCAGCTTTTTGCCGTAGACCTGCTCGGCAGTGTCGGCAATTATTCCGGCGGTGGGCGGTATATTAAGCCCCGTCACCTTTTTGGGCGCCTGTACCCTTGCCGGTGCTGCCGGTGCCGCCGGCTTTTGTACCGGCTGCGGCACTGCGGCTTTATTTACTATCGGTTCCTGCTTTATCTCAGGTCTTTCCATAGTGACGTCGTCGAGCTGACCGTCAAACGCAAGCTCTCCGTCTATCGAAAAACGGTCATGCACGCGCTGCAGAAATTCCCGTTCGAAATTGCATGCTTTGAGCGTTTCCATTCCGCCGAATTTCAGCGTGACATTAGTCACCGACAGCGGTTCCTTGCCGTCGGTTACCTCGAAAACAGCCTTGTTGAAATAGCCGTTGAGCATCGCGTTTTCGGCGCGCAGCTCGGCGGCGATATCCTCAGCCGCCGCCGGGCAGTAGGCGGTTTTCGGAAATACATATGAAAACTTCACACTGTCCAGTGACAGCCGCGATCTCACCGCTTCGGAAAACATCAGAAGGTCGTTTCTTCTTATGTATGTATCAAACGAGCAGCAGCCGGTAAGCCGCCTTTCGTCCGGATCGACCAAGCAGCTGAGCAGCAAACCGTTCATTATTTCCTTTTTAAACTCTCCGACCGGGGAGAACACCTCGCCAATAGCCGCAGCCAATCAAACGTCACACCTTTTCAGAGCTTTTCTATTTCTTCCATAAGTGCGTCAAGCAGTTCGCTTTCCGGCACCTTTCTTACTATCTCGCCTTTTTTGAAGATAAGACCGCAGCCGTCGCCGCCGGCGATGCCTATGTCAGCCTCTCTCGCTTCGCCGGGGCCGTTTACAACGCAGCCCATAACGGCGATCGTTATGTTTTTGTCGCAGTCGCAGAGCAGTTCCTCAGTGCGCTTCGCGATCGATATAAGGTCTATCCTCGTTCTTCCGCAGGTAGGGCAGGAAACTATTTTCACCCCGTCCTTTTTCAGTCCCACGGCTTTTAAAATATCCTTTGCCGCTCTTACCTCTTTTACCGGGTCGTCGGTCAGCGACACCCTTATAGTATCGCCGATACCTCTCAGCAGCAGTCCGCCTATTCCGGCGCTTGACGCGATGACGCCGCCCCTTTCGGTCCCAGCCTCAGTCACTCCGAGGTGTAGCGGATAACGGCAGCGCTCGGCTGCCTTTACATATGCGGCGTACATGGTCGGCACATCGGATGATTTTATTGATATAACTATGTCAGAAAAATCGAATTTTTCGAGCAGCGACGCATGGTACATGGCGCTTTCGACCAGCGCGTCGGCAGAAGGGCCGCCGTGTTTTTCAAGTATATGCCGCTCGACCGAACCGGAATTGACACCTATCCTTATCGGTATATTTTTAAGTCTGCATGCGTCGGCGACAGCCTTCACATGTTCGTCGTCGCCGATATTGCCGGGGTTTATCCTTATTTTATCAACTCCTGCGGCGACAGCCTCAAGCGCCAGCCTGTAATCAAAATGAATGTCGGCTACTATAGGTGCTTTCACCGCCGTTTTAAGTGCAGGTATCAGCCGCACGGCGTCCATATCGGGTATCGCGGCACGGATGATGTCGCACCCCGCCTTTTCGAGCGACACCGCCTGTTTTATGCTGCCGTCTATATCGTACGACGGCACATTGAGCATCGACTGCACCGTAACCTGACTGCCGCCGCCCACGGTGATATTTCCTACTTTAACCTTTTTGGTATCACTGCGAGTATACATTACTGTAGGACCCGTCCTTTCAGAAAAATCCGACTATATCCTTTACCGTTATGACCGCTATGAATCCAAGCAGTATCACCAGCCCCACCGCGTGGACCACAGCCTCGAATTTCTTCGGTATGGGACGGCGGAATATCATTTCCACCAATATAAAGAACGCCCTGCCGCCGTCGAGCGCCGGTACCGGCAGCAGATTGAATACTCCGAGATTTATAGTTATAAGTGCGATTATAGCGAGCAGATCGCCAAGTCCCGTTTTTGCGGCGCTGCCTATAGCGGCGGTAACGCCGACCGGTCCCGACATCTGACTTATGCCGTACTTGCCGGTCAGAAGATCGATAAGCGAAAACCACACGACCTTTACATAAGAAACGGTACGGGTAAACGACTGAGAAATAAATGTGCCGAACGTTTTTGCCTCGGTCTCAAGGTAAAAATCGATCTTCACATAGTTTATCCCGTTTACCTCCTCGGCGTCGAACGGGACCGTAAGTTCGGTCTTTTTGCCGTCTCGCATGACCTGCATATCGAGCGTATCACCCTCAACATTGCTGAGGCAGTAGCTGAGGTCATATATTGACAGCACCCTTCTGCCGCCAACGCGCATTATCCGGTCTCCCTCCTGCAGCACCTCGGATGAGCGCGACTGCTCATGAAATCCGTCAACGGTGGTGGTTATAAAGCGCTTAGCAGGGCTTAGCATACACATTACGAGTACAAAGCCGAAAATAATGTTGAAGGCAGCACCTGCGATTATTATAATAAACCGTCTCCACGCCGCCTTGTTGCAGAAGGCTCTCGGGTCCTCGCTGCCGTTATCCTCGCCCTCCATGGCGCAGTATCCGCCGAACGGTACGGCGCGCAGGGCATAAAGGGTCTCCTTGCCCTGCTTTTTGAAAAGCGCGGGACCGAAGCCGACCGAAAATTCATTTACCCTGACACCCATGAGCTTTGCGGCTAAAAAATGCCCGAACTCATGAATGACTATCATAACAAGAAAAAGCAGGATTGCGACAAGATAAGGCCATATCGTACCAAAAAAATGAGCCATGGTATCTCCTTTGGAAGCTAAAAATTTCAGTATACTGCAATACCGCGCCGCAATAAAATGCAGAGCATTTTGCTGCGGCGAAAAAGGCGGAAGAAAGACTGCAAAGAAACACTGCCTGCTTTACCGCCTTTTTCGCCGCAAAGGGGCTTTGCCCCTTTGCGGCGCGGCATCATCCTAAATTTAGTTTGGACAAAACAATCATGGTCTAACGGTTCCTAAAACGGATTATTTTCCCGTTTTGTTTGTCTCATCACTTGAAATACGTTAGTATATCGGCGTTCTTCGACTTCCAAAGCAGAAAAATCTTCTCGTTTTAGGTCGAAAATTTCGGCAAGCGGATGGCAACTAAGCCGATACAGTATGCCGCTTAGCCGAAAAACCATTATACCCTGATTGCCTTGTCTACTGCAATTAACAGAAGTTTAATACTTCATATGTATGAACAAATTATTTTACGAACATTTTGCGTACAAGCTCTCTTGCCGCTTTGTCAGCCGAAAAAACATCATCGACGGTGTAGCTTTCCACCTGCGGCTGGGCATGGAGCGCCTCAGTCACGGCAGCGCCTATATCAAGAAAACCTATGCTGCCGTTAAGAAAAAGCTTTACAGCCTCCTCGTTTGCGCCGTTTACGGCGGCAGGCTTCAGTCCACCCTGCTTTATTGCCTCTATACAGACAGGCAGGCAGACAAAGGTATCGGTATCCGGTCTTTCAAAGGTCATTGTCCCGACCTTGAAAAGATCGAGTCTTTCCTCCGGACAGTCCATCCGTTCGGGGTAGGTCAGCGCATACTGTATCGGCAGACGCATGTCAGGCGTTCCAAGCTGGGCAATGACCGCACCGTCCGCAAGCTCGACCGCAGAATGGACGATGCTCTGCCTGTGTACGACCACCGTGATGTCGTCGGGCAAAACATCAAAAAGATGCACCGCCTCTATTACCTCAAGGCCTTTGTTCATAAGGGTCGCGGAGTCTATCGTTATCTTGGCTCCCATGCTCCAGTTCGGGTGGCGCAGAGCCTCCTTCGGTGTCATTTTACTAAGCTCCCCGGTGCTTTTCCCGAAAAACGGACCACCGGACGCGGTAAGAAGTATTCTTTTCAAAGCGCCTTTCGGCACGCCCTGCAGACACTGAAAAATCGCCGAATGTTCGCTGTCTACCGGCAGAAGGCGCACATTTTTCAGAGCCACCGCCCTTTTGACAAGCGCACCGGCAGTTACAAGGGTCTCCTTGTTTGCAAGGGCTATGTCCTTGCCGGACTCAATAGCGGCAATTGTGGGCTTAAGGCCTGCGATGCCTACTATTGCATTGACCACTGTGCCTGCTCCCGGCTCTGCCGCGGCAAACACTGCGGCGTCGGAGCCGTAGATCACATGTGTACCGGTGTCACCCACCGCTGTTTTGAGCTGCTTTCCTGCCGCTTCATCAGAAACGGCGGCTATATGTGGGTGAAATTTGCGTATCTGCTGCTCCAAAAGCGTTATATTTTTATTTGCGGACAGCGCGGATATTTTATAACCGTTACGTTCCGCTATATCAAGCGTCTGCGTCCCTATCGATCCGGTCGAGCCGAGCACAGATATCGTTCTTTCCATAAAGACACAGCCTTTCTATAATATCAGATCAAAAGCAAGGGAGCCTGTCAAAGCAGCACCGGGCAGTGCGTTACAACGATATACATGAGCGGTATCACGGTCACAACGCTGTCAAAGCGGTCGAGTATTCCTCCGTGACCCGGCATGATTTTTCCGTAGTCCTTTATGCCGCATGCGCGCTTTATATAGGACGCTATAAGGTCGCCCATCATACCGGCAAAGGCAAGTACCGGAGTGATCGCTACGAGCAGCATGGTGTTGGCGGTGTCGTCCTTTATGCGGTTGAAAATAAGACAGGCTATGAGCATGCCGAGCATGGCGGCGACAATACCGCCGACCGCACCCTCGACCGTCTTTTTAGGACTTATTTCCGGCGCCATTTTATGCTTTCCAAAGAAGTATCCGGTGAAATACGCGCCGGTATCGCAGCCCCACGAGGCTACGAACACAAGTATGAGATAGAACAGTCCGTGACCGTCCGCGCTTTCAAAGACCGCCGCCATCGCCCAGAAGCAGAAGGTTATTATGACGGTCATGGAGAAAGCATATGTGACGTCGTGCGGAGTTATTTTTTTGTGGTTGAACATAGCGTATGAGAACATGACCGAGCCCAGCACCACTATAAATCCGGCGTGGTTCACCGGAATATATCCGCTGTAGGCAAACGGTGCAACTGCGGAATAGATTATGCAGCAAAAAAGCAGAAATCTGGATTTAACATACCCTGTGTTGTGCAGCGCCTCGTAAACACCGACAACACCTACCGCAGTCAGCAGCACAAAAAGTATCATGCTGCTCCATTTTATTGATGCCGCAACCGCAGCCACAAAAAGTCCTATTCCGACTATCGCGGTTATGATCCGGGTTTTCATTAATTGCTCCGCCTTTCATTTTTACCGTTGAGTTTTGAGGACACTGCCTCGTCCACGCCGCCGAAGCGGCGGTCGCGCTTTGCAAAATCGCGAAGCGCCTTGTCAAGATCGTGCGGCTTGAAATCCGGCCACAAAACATCCGAATACCAGAACTCGGCGTATGCCGACTGCCAGACAAGAAAATTGGAGAGCCTCAGCTCGCCGCTCGGTCTTATAATAAGCTCCGGCTCAGGCTCGTCGCTTAAATACAGCCGCTTTGAGACCGCGCTTTCGTTTATCTCATCGATACTTAGCGTTCCGTTCTGAACATCGCGGCAAATGGCTTTCACGGCATGGACTATCTCATCCCTGCCGCCGTAGTTTACCGCCATGTTGACCACAAGACCGGTGGCGTCCTTGGAGTCATACTCCGCCTGCCGCATCAGTTCCCTTATATCCTCGGGCAGCGCCGACAGCTCGCCTATAAAGCGCAGTCTTATGTTTTCAGCCTTGAAATTTGTAGAGTCCTTAAGATATTTACGGAGCAGATCCATAAGACCGTCAACCTCCGCCTTCGGGCGCTTCCAGTTTTCGGTCGAAAAGGCATACACCGTGAGGTATTCAATGCCTATTTTATTGCAGTATCTCGCAATGGTCTTGAAATTTTCCGATCCTGCGGCATGACCGGCAGAGCGCGGCAGCATGCGCTTTTTCGCCCACCTGCCGTTGCCGTCCATGATTATTCCGATGTGCCGGGGAAGCTTATCTGCATCCGGCAGCAATACACTGTGTTTTTTCCTGCCGAACATGCGGCACACCCCGTTTCATCACTGAAATATTACGGTCAGATCTCCATGATCTCCTTTTCCTTGGCGGAGGTTATGTCGTCGATCTCCTTGCAGTATTTGTCGGTATAATTCTGTATCTTCTTCTCGCCGTCAGCCTGCTCATCCTCGGTTATCTCGCTGTTTTTCTTGAGAGCCTTCAGCTTTTCAATGGCGTCACGTCTTATGGAACGTATAGCAACCTTGCCGTCCTCAGCCAGCTTTTTGACCTCTTTGACAAGCTCTTTACGTCTTTCCTCGGTCAGCGGAGGGAACACAAGGCGGATAACACGTCCGTCGTTCTGCGGATTTATGCCTATATCAGAAACCTGAATGGCTTTTTCTATCGCCTTTAACGACGATGCGTCATAGGGCTGTATCTGAAGCACCCTTGCCTCCGATACCGATACCGACGCCATCTGGTTCACAGGCGTCGGGCAGCCGTAGTAATCGACCGAGACACGGTCAAGCACCGACGGGTTTGCTCTGCCTGCTCTGACGCTTGCAAAGTCTCTCGCTACCGCGTCAAGGCTCTTTTCCATTTTTTCTTCCGCTGTTTTAAGAACTGTTTTCATAGGTATGACCTCCGTATACTGTATTATTCTACTATAGTGCCTATTTTTTCGCCGCTTAACGCCCTAACGATGTTGTCAGGGTCGTTGAGATTAAAGACAAGAATATCTATTTTGTTGTCGCGGCAAAGGGACGCCGCCGACGCGTCCATGACATGCAGGTCACGCGCCAGAACCTCAGAATGTGTAAGCCTGTCATATTTTTTGGCATTTGGATTGGTCTTGGGATCGCTGTCGTAAACGCCGTCAACATTTGTGGCTTTGAAGATGACATCGGCGTTTATCTCAGCCGCACGCAGCGCGGCTCCGGTATCGGTCGAGAAGAACGGACTGCCTGTTCCGGCTCCGAAAATGACCACCTTTCCGCTTTCAAGGTGCGCTCTGGCGCCCCTTGCGGTAAACGGCTCGGCTATTTTGACCATATCGACCGCCGTCATGACCACCGAAGGTACACCCATCTGCTCCAGAGTATCGTTCAGCGCGAGGCAGTTTATTACCGTCGCAAGCATACCCATGCTGTCGGCTCTTGTTCTGTCCATCTTGCCGCTCGAGCGTCCGCGCCAGAAGTTTCCTCCTCCGATAACTATGCCGATCTCGGCCCCCATATCACGGCAGGTCTTGATTCTTTTGCACACCGTTTCGACCATTTGGAAGTCAATTCCGGTTTTCTCTTCTCCGGCAAGCACCTCGCCCGAGAGTTTGAGCAGTATTCTTTTAAAAGCAGGTTCCATATATAAAAGCACTCCTTCGGTTTCATTCCATATTATTTTACAATAAATGCTTTCCAAAGTCAATTACAAAACCTAAATTAAAGACCGCCTTTGTACCCCTGCCGTCAAAACACCGAAAACGGTCAGATGAATTTTAGTTTGGCTGCGTGAGTGAACAATGAATTAATTGACGCATCGTAGGGCAGGGGCCCACTCCTGCCGTTATTATTCAAAAAATAAAAATCATAATTTGCTTTAAATATACGATTTAATTTATTGACAGACGTAGGGAACGACCTATGTGTCGTTCCGCGCGGTTTCATTAGGTTTTAAGGAACGACACATAGGTCGTTCCCTACGACGTATCAAATAATTATTTGTTTCCTCATACCGCTAAACTGAAATTTGTCTGTTACATTATAAGAGCCGAAGCGGAGAAGGAATGTATTCCTTCTCCGCTTCATAAACAATACAATCAGCTTTAAAACAAATCATATGTCCTTTGCTGTCCGCCGCATTGCCGGTCATTCTTCATCAAATGACGCATCGGCGGTACTTTGCGCCGGAATCGTATCTATTACCTCTATAACTCCGCTTTTGGCGTAAAGCGACGGCGTTATCCTGACCGTAAAACCGGTGCCCGGATCGCACGTCCATTCGACCGGGCGCCTTCTCGGCAGCGCAGCCGCGGCAAACAGCGACATTATGACTCCCCCGTGCATGACTGCCGCCGCCTCGAACACTTGCTTTTCCATCATGGTCTTTACAACCCTGTTAAGTCCTAAGCAGAGGCGCTTTGTAAATTCCGTCGGGCCCTCACCGCCGGGCGGCGACGGTATTTTGCCCGATATCCAGTCCATATAGTTGTCTGTGCCGTCAAGCTCATCCGCAGTTTTGTTCTCAAATTCGCCGAAATCATACTCCCTTAGCTCATCGATCAGGTAGGGTTCCTTGTCAGGGTAGATTATCCCCACCGTCTCGGTACATCTTGCAAGCGGACTTGAAAAAACTATATCGGCGGCAGGATAAAAGCCCTCTTTGCGCTGCGACTGGAGCCAATCGATGCCTACAGCCGACAACGGCACATCGGTTACTCCTATGTATCTTCCGTCGGTATTAGCCTCGGTCAGTCCGTGTCTTATCATATGCAGTTTATATGTTCTCATCTGAAGCTTTCCTTCTTAAAACCTTTATTTTGCACTAAAGCGGCGTATACTATTTGTATAGTTTAACGATATACAAAACCTCTTAATTATAATATAATAGTCTTATCGCACGATTTCAAGAGAGGTTTTAAAAAATGCTGTGTAAATTTCCGCAGACTCTGTCAAAATTACGCCGTCAAAGGGGCATTTCCCAAAAAAAAGCGGCAGAGGAGCTCGGCATATCGCCGGCGCTTTTGTCGCACTATGAAAACGGCATCAGAGAGTGCGGGCTTGATTTTCTTCTTAGAATTTCAGAATACTATTCGGTGAGCTGTGATTATCTGCTAGGCAAAAGTGAGATAAAAAAGCCCGACCTTTATGAGGCTGAGCCCGAGGCACTGGCTATAGACAGGCTGCTCAAGGCGTCGCGTGAACATTCTGCGCCGGCGCATGAGCTGCTCAGCGACATAGCGGAGATTAACGCCTACCGCATGGCGCGCGCGCTTTGCGACAACGCGATGCGAAGCGATACGTTTACGTTTGAATATGAGTCAAAGGACTATAAAAATCTTTGCAACGCGGCTGAAGGCTCGCTTTACAGCCGTATGAGCGACCTGCCAAAGGAAAAGAAAAGACTTCCGTCCTCACTAAGGGAGTCTACCGAAAAGGTTGTAAAGAGCGCCGAAAAAACGCTGAAAAAATACATTTGATTTGTTTATTAACAGTATGTTAAAATATACTGCTTTACTTTTAAGCCGCTATACTGTACACTAAATATGATCTGATAGCAGAAGGTGTTTTGTTTGAAATTTAATTGTATAAAGCTGACAGCCCTTATATTGGCTGCCGCCGTTTGCCTTGGCCTTGCAGGCTGCGGCACCCAAAGTGCCGGTGCCGGAAACACGGTCAGCATAGGCTACAGCTCCGGCAGGCATGATATGATAATCGATTCGTCCGACAAGATAAAATGCGATTATCTGCTGGTGTACCATTCGACCGCGGGCTATGCCGAGATAGACGCATGTATCGACCTGCTTGAAAAAATGAGCGGCATGTCGAAGCTGACCTTCCAGATATGCCCGGACACACTGACCGTCACCAAGCCCGATCAGAAAATAATCCTGCTCGGATCCACCTCATACGGGGAATCGGACAAATCGTCGTCAATAATAAACACGATCCGCCGCAACAATTACTATGACTATATGCTTCGCGCATACGGTAAGGTGCTGACGGTGAACTGGGTCTCCAAATTCGGCAGAGAGGCTGCCTTCAGTTACCTGACCGACACACTGCTGAGCAACGATCTTTCGGCTGCTTTTGTCGACGGGTACAGCCACCTTTACCTCAGCCAGCGGTCGGATTCTCCGGTCGTTACCGTGGACGATGTAAACATCGTGCAGTATTCGGTGGTACTTCCCGGCTCGCCTTCCTACATAGAGCGCAGCACGGCGGAGCTGCTTGTAAAGGCTATAAAGGACGCTACCGGCACCGAGCTGCCGCTTGTGACCGACGCGGTCGAGGAATCAACCTATGAAATACTTGTAGGCGACACAAACCGTGGAGCCACCTATGTCACATCGTTCTTTGCGGAGCGCCGCTTTGCGGTTGCGGAATATGGTTCGAAGCTGATACTCAGAGGCGGTAACGTCGAATCGACCGTCGCCGCCGTGTCGGTGCTGACCGATATGATAACCAATGCGGTCATAACCGCCGAACCGGTGCATCTGCGCGCAGGCTATTGCAAAACCGGAAGCTCGCTCGGATATACAAAAAATAATTTCGGCGGCTACACGCTCAGATATTCGGACGAATTCAACTCGACGACTATAGACAGCAATATATGGAACACGCCGGAGAACGCCATCCCGACCTACGGCTCAGCGCCCTCTATCATGTACTATGACCCGAAAAACGTCAGACTTGACGGCAACAATCTCATTATAAGAACCTATCTCGGAAACGACGGGTATGTCACCGGAGCCGTTGACTCGTACAACAAAATGCGCTTCAAATACGGCTATTTTGAGGTGAGGGCAAAATTCCGCACCGCACCGGGGTATTGGGTCAAGCTGATGCTCACCGATCAGATGGACAGAAAAGATACCGTCACGCAGATCGATGTTTTCAACTCCATAGCGACAAACGAGTCCGTTTTCGGCAGTCTCGGCATCCTGTCGCAGGAAAAGTATTATCAGGAATTTTTAAAGCTCAACGAGCCGGGATATGAGTCATACCGCGAGGGTACGCTCGAATACGGTCAGGTGCTTAACGACGGTGAATTCCACACCTACGGAATGGAATGGACGCCGGAGTATATAAAGTTTTACATTGACGGCAGGTCGTACGGCACCGTGGAAACGACCGACTCAAAGTATAAGGATCTCAACAAAGAGCTTTATCCGGAATTCTTCATAGGTGTTGAAATGACCAATCAGGCAGCGGACGACGAAGCGGCGCAATGGCCGGCGGATGTCACGGTTGACTGGGTAAGGCTTTATCAGAAGGAAGGTCAGACCTTTACCCTCGGCAGCACGGAAAAATCGGAATAACATATTAAAAAACAAATCCGACCGGAAACACATTGATATGCACCCCATTTGTTAGACAGTATGATATAATGTCTAACAGATGGGGTGATTTTAATGCCAAAAGGAGTACCAAACAAACGATATACGCCTGAATTCAAAAAACTGGTGATTGAAACCATGCAGGAAGAGAAATTGAGTTACAGCGAAACCTGCCGTAGATTTGAGGTAAACAGCAGAGATCAGATCAAATCATGGGAACGAATCTATCTGGAGGAAGGGCCGGAAGGCTTTGCCGTCGAACGGCGCGGCCGCAGCAGCACTGGTCGGCCAAAGAAGCTGCCAAAGGATGTAGAAGAAGATCTGCTGGCCGAAGTGCAGCGACTGCGTGCGGAGAACGATTACCTAAAAAACTTGCAAGCCTTGGTTTTGGAAGACGAGCGACGCCAGCACAAAAAACGCTGGTAGTTCAAAAGCTAAGGCAAAGACACGCACTCAGTATACTGCTCTCAATCGCTCAACTGTCCCGTGCCACCTTCTACTATCATCTGAAACGAATGCGGAAAGCAGACAAATACGCATCTGTTAAGGAAGAAATCGCAGCAATTTACCACGAAAACGAGGGAAGATACGGCTATCGCCGAATCACGGCAGAGCCTCGCAAGCGTAAATTTTCTCTGAACCACAAGACCGTCCAACGGCTGATGAAGGAGTTGGGATTGGTTTGCCGTGTCAGGATGAAGAAGTATCGTTCCTACAAGGGAGAAGTGGGCAAAGTCGCGCCAAATCTGTTAAACCGGGACTTCCATGCAGACAAGCCGAATCAGAAATGGGTCACGGATGTGACGGAGTTCAGCCTGTTCGGAGAAAAGCTCTACTTGTCTCCGATCCTCGATCTGCACAGCAGCGATCTGGTCGGCTATACCATATCGGATCGTCCTGTGCTCAGCATGGTGACAACCATGCTGAACGAGGCATTTGCAAAAATTCCGGACGGAACAAACCTCATTCTCCATTCTGATCAAGGCTGGCAGTATCAGCACAAGCAGTACCAGCGCATGCTCCGGGAGAAAGGCATCCGGCAAAGCATGAGCCGCAAAGGAAACTGTCTGGACAATGCTGTGATTGAAAACTTCTTTGGATTACTTAAAAGCGAGCTGTTGTATCTACAGGAATTTCATTCCATGGAACACTTCAAGCAAGAGCTCATTGAGTATCTGGACTACTACAACAATCGCAGGATCAAGGCAAAACTGAAGGGCTTGCCGCCTGCAATTCACAGACAACAAGCCCTTTCGGTTGCTTGAACAATTTTTACTTCAAAATATTGTCTAACTTTTCGGGGTCACTTCACGTGTTTCGCTCCTGCCGCACATCTTTTATTGCGTGATCGGATTTCACTGCCGCTTATATTTCGAAAATATTGACCTCGGTTCCATGGTCTTTTATGATTTTTACAAGATCATCCGCCTTCAGCCACACCGTCGCCGTGTTGTCATTCGGGTGTATGCCGATGATACCTGAACCGCCAAGAAATTCGCCGTCCATGTAAAACACAACCCTGTTTTCCTTATCATTCAGTGTGCCGAGCGGCGTCACCGCGCCGGGTATCAGACCCAGTATTTCCTGCAGCTCCTCCGGTGATGCAAAGGTCAGCGGTCTTGTTCCGTGGTCCCTTCTGAACTGCTTCAGATCGACGCGTTTATCACCCTTTACGGTTATGAGATAGTATTCACGGCGCTTGTCGTCGCGCACAAAAAGGTTTTTTGCGTCACGGTCGGGATACGGCAGCTCCACGTTTTCCAACTCTGCCATGTTATAAACGGCGCCATGCTCTGTTATCTCGTGCCAGACCTTGTTGTTATCCAAAAATGCGTAAACTTCACTTTTATTCATTTTCGCTCTCTCCCCTCAATTCTCCGATGCAGTAATCTTCATTGGCTGTGGTTAAAACGACCGGCAGTATTTTCCCCTCAAGGTCACCGGCTGACTTTACCTTGACCCTTGTGTAATTGCCCGTGTAGCCTTCCCAGTATCCGTCACTTTCGGTCTCAAACAATACTTTTTCGGTCTTTCCGCACTGAGCCTTTAAAAAATCCCTTTCGCACTGTCTGCAAATATCGCCCATTATGTGTGCGCGCTCAGCACGCACCGATTTATCCACAGCATCATGCCGCCCTGCAGCAGGCGTACCCTCACGTTCGGAATAAATAAACACATGCGATCTTGCAAAGCCTGTCTCACGCACAAAATCACAGGACTCTTTAAAGTCCTCATCGCTTTCGCCCGGGAAACCAACCATTATGTCGGTTGTGATCGAAGCGTCGGGAAAGATCCGTCTTATACGCTCAACAAGGTCACGGTAAAATGCCGTATCATACTTGCGGTTCATTTCACGGAGAGTCCTGTCGCAGCCCGACTGCAGCGACAAATGAAACTGAGGACAAAATTCCTTACATTCTGACAATTTCAGCAAAGCATCGTCGCTTATCTGATCACATTCAAGCGAGCCTAAACGGACGCGCTCTATACCTTCGGGCGCCGCGGCTGCCAAAACCGCGTCGCAAAGTCCTGCACCGGTATCCTGACCGTAAGCCGAAAGATTGATTCCAACCAAAACTATCTCTTTATATCCGCTTCTGCTAAGTCCCTCAGCTTCGGCAGCTATTGCCCCGACCGACTTTGAACGGACACGTCCCCTGGCATACGGAATTATGCAGTAGGAGCAGAATCGGTTGCAGCCGTCCTCAATTTTTATATAGCTTCGTGTATGCTCTGAAAAGCCTGTAACAGTGAAATCGGTTATTTTTTCGCCTGTTTCATGCTCCTCGAATATATGCATTGCCTTTCTTTCGGCAATAAACCTTTCACAAAGATCGGGTATTTTATCCTCGTTTTTATTGCCGACGACGATATCAGCCTCGACTATCTTTGCCGCTTCATCAGGGAAAGCCTGAGCCATGCATCCGGTAAGTACTATCACGGCTTGACTGTTTTTGCGCCTTGCCTTACGCACTGTCTGGCGCGTTTTGCGGTTGCTTTCGGCTGTGACGGTGCAGGAATTAATTATAACAATATCGGCAGGCTCATCCTCGCCGACAACAGTGTAGCCGCGTTTTTCGAAAAGCTCACCCATTGCCTCCGATTCATACTGATTGACCTTGCAGCCAAGTGTATAAAACTGAACCTTCATAATGCACCGCCTTTACTATCAGATGTTTTTGATTTTATCATCTGACAAAGCTTTTGTCAAGCGGCAGAAGGGTGTGAGCCGGTCAGAAAAAATGCTGCGTGAACGCCGCAGCTAATTCTGGCTTCAGACTTTTAGAAAACAAAAAATACCGCTCTCAGATGAGAGCGGTATTTTAATTACTTAAAGATCAATCAAAGATCTTCTTTCCGGTAACTGTGAGAGCACCGGCTGCAAGAACGACCATCATGAGAATGACGAGCGGGCTTACTGAAGAATCTCCGGTTGAAGAGCCGGTGTAGCCGTGCAGTGTCACGGTGAAATCATCAAAATAGATGTCATTGCCGGCTGTGGTCTGAATACCGATGTACTTCTTATCGGCGGTGAATGTGTAGGTTACCTGCTGCCATTCGCCTTCCTTAAGCTCGCCGACGGTTGTTATCGTCTTGGTGCTGTCAGGTGCCGAAACTGAAGTATTGGAGGTCATACCGATAAGGTTAATAGTGCCGCTGGGATCGCCGGTCTTTGCAGGCTTTACCCAGAAGGTCATGGTGTACTGGCTGCCGACACCAAGTGCAAGATCGCCGTTGCGGCAAATGGTAAAGCTCTTGGAGCCTGCCGCATCGCCCTTGCGGAACAGTGAAGTCGATCCGCTGTGTACATTCGCCTTATCAAATCCGTCTGTACCATTCTTGTAAATGGTGTAGGCACTTGAAATACCCTGAGTCTCGATAGTGGTCGGGAGATCCTCAAAGCTTTCGTTGAACTTACCGAGTATCCAGTAAGCGTACAGGACGCCGCCCTCTTCACCGTATACGGTATCGGTGAATTTCTCCTTAAGGTTGGATTCCTTATACCAACCGCCGAATCTGTATCCGGCACGGGTCGGGGTCGGAAGCTCTATCGGATCGCCGGGGTCACCTGAAGCGGGCTGAAGGTCAGGACCGCCGAGGGTATCGAGCATGTATACTACTGAGCCGTAAACGTTTGCATTATCAACCGATGCAATAACGGTGACATCGTCAAACATGTAGGTCGCATCGCCCGAAACACCGAGTGAAAGATAGCTACACTTGGTCTTATCGGTCATCGGGTTGGCTGTAAACTGAATGGTAGCATTAGTCCAGTCGCACGGAGCCGAAATGGCTATGCTGCCGGTCTGATCCTTGGAGTCGCCCCATGTGTTATTCTTGAGAGAGAGAATCGGCGTGATATTACCGCTGCCTTCTATCTCAACGACCTTGTACCTGAATTTAATGGTGTATTTTACGCCTTTATCGCAGTTGTAGAAATCTTTTGAACCCTTGTTAAGGGTGAAACGTGCAAGTGAAGATGCCGGAGAAGACGACTGCGACTTGCCCTGCTCAAAGTTGTAGTAGAGATAGGGGTTATCGGTATCGGTGATGTGCGAATAACGACCGAAGTTGCCGCTGTTGTCATACACGTCAAAGTCCATTACCCAATCTTCCATAGCCCACTTTGCATAAAGTGTGATGTCCTCATTCGGGAAGGTCTTGCTGGTGAACTCGTTTTTCAGTGCCTTATCGGTGTACCAGCCGAGGAATTTGTGAGCTGAAAGTGTCGGATTCTCAGGTGCGGTATATGCCTCACCCGGATATCCGAATGACGGATCTATTTCATCGCTGTTTGTCCTGTAGTTTATCGTAACTGCGCCTTCCGGAGCTTCGGTAAGGACAGGACCGACGACAACGTCATCTATGTATATTATAGGTGAACCGTTGTTGACCTTGCCCTCTTTACGTCCGTCAAGAACGAAGTAGAGCTGATTCTGTACCGAGAAGTTTACACGCTCACGGTAGAAGTTATCGCCTACGGTGTAGTAGCCGCTGACCGTTACCCAATCGACGCCCCTTGCACCTGCAGCGTCATCCCACGACGAATTGAGACCGGTAGAACCCTTGGAATGGTCTCCGCTGTATGCGGACTGCTCACCGGTGTAAACCTGGATGTTACCGCCGCATGAACCAGCCTTAACCTTATATTTGAAGGAGATAAAATATGTTGTGTTGGTTTTCGGGAACTGATATGCCTTCGCACCGGCAGCATCGTAACCTGCAAGCTCGAAGTTCCATGAGCTGCTGTGCTGGGTGGTAAGGAGAAGGACCTTGTTGTTTGCATCATCCGGATCGTCAACGATCTTGATCTTTGCGTCGGTCTTGTCGCTTATACCGCCGTTATTAAAGCCGATGTAATTGTGGGTGTACTTTGCGTACAGAGTGCAGTCGTCACCCGGAACCTCGGTCACCTTGTGGGTGAAGTTGAGATTGGTGTACCAGCCCTCAAAGAACATCTTGCTGTCGGGACGTGAGGGTCTCTGAAGCACTGTGCCGCGAGCCATAGTAGTGGTGGTAATGGTACCCGCATTATTGGTGGTCACCTTGACGAAATCCTTGGACCACATTGCATAAAGGGTCACACTGCCAGCCTCGGGTGCATAATCCGCACCAACCGGCTCGGTCAGCTCAGCGTCAAAATACCAGCCGCCGAACGCAACACTCTCGGTATCGGTAGTAGGGGTCGGAAGTGTTACAGGCGAACCTGCGGTAACGACCATCGGATATGTAAAGTTACCGCTTCCGGTATTAAAGCTTATGGCAGCAGCGCCTTTTTCGTCATTTCTGACTTCCTCAACGGTAACGCTCTCGATAAGCGCGGTAGCAGCCTTGCCGCTGAGATTAGTAGACATTCTGAGGTAAAGCCATGAATTCTTTATGCTGTCTCCGTCAACGACAGTTGAAAGATACTGCCAGTCGCTCTGCGGAGCAGTTGCGTCATCGGACCATACGAGCGGTGCCAATGTGTGCTGATTATTAGGACCGAATGCCGCAGGATTCATGTTATAGGAAGCGCTGCCGCTATTCCCCGAGCGTGCTATTGCAAGGCGGGCATAGGTTGCGCCGTTAAAGCTTTCAAACTTATACTTTACGGTGATGGCGTACATTGTCTTCTCCTTGAACTGGAGGAAGCCGCCGTTATCAACGTCGTAAACACCGCAGACGTGTCTCCAGGCATCGGAGTTATCCTTAGCGGAAGAGTGCGAGCCGGTGAAATGGAGACCGGCAGCATCGACATAAGAAGCACCGGTGTTGCTGTTGGCAAGGATCTTATGGTTGTTGGGAGCCCACACTTCGCCGGTGGTGTCATTTCTGTAGTTGAAGACAAAATGATTATTCATCATATCTTCGCCGCTGCTCTCATCGACAACATCAATAGTGAAATCATCGATATAGCAGGTGACATTACCGGTATTGCTGCCCTGATCGTTCAGAAGGGTTATGTAAAGGTTATCCTTTGTAACTGTTCTATCAGTATAGAGAACATACTTGAAGGTCTGCCACTCGGTAGCCTCGTTAAGGACAAAGCGTCCCTGTGAATCGGCAGTGCCGTTGTCAGCCGATGCTATAACCGACTCGCACCGAAGCTCCGTTTTGGAAACATTCGGGTTCCAGCCCGACTGTACACCGGTGTAGAGCTTAATATCAAGCGAATTGGTGTTTCTGTACGAGCCTTTTGCAAACTTATACTTGAAGGTTATAACGTACTGCGTATCGGGCTGCAGAGTGAACGCATCATTACCGTTATACGCACTGACGTTAGCGTCCTTTCCGATCTCAAGGTTAGGCGAGTTCGAAGAATTCGTCCTGAGGCGGAATACCGCATTGTTGGGGTCAGCCGGATCGACGTCATAATTGCAATTGGTTCGATCAGACGTATCCGAAACGCCCTTGTTGCCGTCGAACGTCAGCTTAAGCGTTCCGCCTACCGGTGTGTCGGTCGCTTTAAAAGCCTGACCGACGCCTGTGAGCGAGACCGCACACAGCGACAGCAGAAGCGCAACAGCACAGACGATGCTGACGACTTTTCTGATGTTCCTTGTCATAATAAGTATCTCCTTTTAAGATGTTCTTGAGTCCAGACGCTTTTACGGCATAGGAAAACCGGACAGAGCGCCACTCTTAACCACATTATAGCAAATAAAATGCTAAATATCAAGTTTTTTGTTAAGTATTAATAAACAAATTATGTACTGAATTATTGTTGAAATTGACGTTTAAATGCGCTTACGGCGAAATCCCGAGCGACAAATTGCCGATAATCGGGAAATCACAGCGCTATTTTGCATTGTTTTCTTTATTATCGGTCTTATCCTTTTCGCCGTCAGCCGCAGTCTGCTTTTTCTTTTTTACAAGCACGACAGCGGTAACGGCACCGGCGATCACAATCACCGCCGCGGCTGCGATCACAATGTACAGCCACGCGCCGCTGCCCTCTTCCCGTTCCCCGTCCGGTTCTGTATCTGACTGTGTAACGTCGGGCTGCGACGGAGTGTCGGGCTCCGGCTCGTGAATTTTGAGCCAGTCGGCATGAAGCACAAGATACGCGTGCTCGAATTTTGTTCCGGTATAAGGCTCGGTGCCGTTCTTGTCAAGCGACCAGCCGAGGAACGTGTAGCCCTCTCTTGTCGGTTCCGGCAGCGTGACATCGTCGCCGAACTCACCGTATATAGTTTCGCAGTATGTACCGCCCGCAGTGTCGAAGCATATCATATTGCCCTTGAACTCCGCCAATGAGTCGCTTCGGTATACATATATATTGTCGATCATAAGCTGTGTGTGCCCGGATATTCCGATATACGCGTAGTTCGAGCCTGCGCTCTTAGGACTCGGCTTCAGCTTTATGGTGCAGGTCTGCCAGCCCTTGCCTGCATCGGCGGCAGTATATTTCTTTACATAGTCTGCCGATTTGTTCTGCTCCATACGGTCAGACCACGCGCCGCCGTCAGATGCGGTTATAATTTCAAATCCGCCTGCATTTTTACAGGATATGATTTTATATTTGAATGTGACAGCGTATTCGACGCCTTCTTCAAGCGTTATTTTGTTTCCGTGCTCGTCTATCAGTATGACACCGGCATAAGCCTTGTAGTTACCCGGTGTTCCTATGTCATAATCATAAAAAAGCGAAGTGCCGCCGCCGTAAGGATCTGATGAATCGAGCTTGCAGCGTTGAGTGAATGTGCCGTTGTTGGGGGTCGGAAAATCGGCAGTGTTTTCAAAACCGACAAACTGCGGAATAAGCTCCCACTTGGCATAAAGTTCAAGACTCGCTTTTGGGAATTCATTAAATGAATATCTTTCGGTAAGCTCCTTATTATACCAGCCTGCAAAGCGGAATCCGTCTCTTGAAAGCGAGGGCAGCGTGACCTTTTCGCCCGCTCCGCCGGCGAGCATTTCGGGAGCATCTGCTCCGTTTCCGTTGAAGGTCAGCTTGACAGCCGATTCGTTCGGCGTCCATTTTGCGTACAGCCTTGTTGTAATACGGCTCGGTATGGTCGAGCCGGTGAATTTTTCGGTAAGGTTTGAGTCTTTATACCAGCCGCCGAAATCATACCATTTGCGTTCCGGGGTGGGAAGCTCCAGCGCGTCCCCGGCGCTGCCCATTACGACATCGCAGTAGCTTCCGCCGTTTGACTGGAATTCGACCGACGAAGTGCTGCCGATACATTCGGTAACGGTTATGTCGTCGAACAGTATTATTGTTTTCAGGCTGTCCGTACCTGCCGACGACGAGGGGCAGGTCGGCGAATAGACGTTGATCGCAAGCTTGTTGTAACTCGGCGAATCGGCGATGCCTGCCTTGAAAACGACCGATGTGGTCGTCCATTCCGTGGTGTCGCCGGGGTAGAAATTAAGTCCCGAGAAATTTTTTATTTTGACTATTCCGCCGGAGCCGTTGCTTTTTGCTATGTTTACAACGGTCGGCGAATCGGCCTTTTCGGCAGCGGATATGTTTTCCACCTTATATTTCAGCGTAACGGCATAAATATTTCCGTCGGTAAGAGTAAAATCGCCGAGCGTGCTGTTGTATATTTCAAGTTTATGATTTTCCCCGTTGGTATCAACCGTCATCCGGTAAACGTTTCCGTCGCCTTCCGGCACTACCGAAGCGCCCTGTCCGGGATAATAGTTATTTTCAAAATCACAGGTGTAGTCCGACAAAAACGACGACTGTGACGCATCGACACCGGCGGCAAAGGCGGTGCCTGCGATGCCGGTGAGCAGAGCCGCGGCAACGACAAATCCAGTCAATTTTTTAAACCATGATCCTCGCATTTTTTGTACCTCGCATAAATGATATGTTACAAGTATAACAATTCAAATATATTATTTCAAGTGTGTTTTTATCAATATTTATAAAATTTATCTGTTCCGCAACAAAAGTTTATACCAAATACTCCAAAGTACCGCCAAAATACGGATGTCTGCATAGCTGAATTCTGAACGTCGTTTCTTAATAAGCAGACTAAAAACCAATTGACATTTTGTAGGGCATAGGGCAGGGCTCTGCAGCATTTTTATGCCGGTGAATTTAATTTATTAACTACATGCAGCCATGCAACTTACGTCTGTCAATAAATCAAACCACGCAGATAGGCTAAATTACATCACAAAAGCCAAAAAGAGCGCTGCAGATAACTGCAGCGCTGCGTTTATCGATCCTTTGTCAATCTTCGCATATTGCTAATCATGAGCATCAAATCGTCATCGTTGAGCTTTTTCAGTTCTTCAATCGCTGTTTGCAACAATGCGGGGTTTTCAACGGATGTATCAAAAAACTGACTCGGCGTTATGCCGAAATAATTGCATATTTCAAGGAATTCGGGCAATGGCGGCAGTGATTTGCCGGACGAAATATTATAAACATAACTTCTGCTATGACCGAGGTCGTATCCCATCTGATATTCCGAAACGCCTTTTTGCAAGCGAAGCTTTGTGATCCGATCCTTGATAAAATCTGCATCCACCATTTTGTTACCCTCCTCGGCATTTACTGCTATTGTAAAACAAAACGTGAGGCGATTATTCGTATGGTGTACGCTTTTATTTTCAAATTATTAGTATAATATATGTATATTGCCATTAAAATATGTTATAATTACGATATAAAATAAAAATAAGCCCAGATTGATACAAATAAACAAATATTTCTGAATAGGAAGTGGTTAGATGACCTGCTGTTTCTTCGGGCACGGCACCTGTCCGTCCGATATCCGACCAAAGATTAAAACTCAAGTTGAAAAAATAATGACGGAATCTGACAAGGTCAGATTCTATGTAGGTAATCACGGACAGTTTGATGAAATGGTTCGCGGAGTAATGAAAGAGTTGACCTCTGAAGGAAAAAGCGTTGATTATTCGGTAGTCCTTCCATATATGCCGTATCAGAAATGTGAGTTTGATGTGCCTGACCGATATGCAGATACTATTTATCCGGATGAAGTCGATAACGTCCCACCAAGATTTGCTATATGTAAACGGAATGATTGGATGATAGACAATTCAGACGCTGTAATATGCTATGTTGTAAATCGTTTCGGTGGAGCGTACACATATACGGAAAAGGCAAAACGGAAGGGAAAACGAATCATCAATATCGCAGATATGTAAATCAATCAACAGCTTTGGGCAGCAATGTTATAAAGGAAACGTTTCCTAAAAATATGCAATTAAATTTTAGTTTATAGGTGAATGGTATTCGTATAATTAATTGATAGACGTAGGG
>ERZ779895.1638-NODE-1638-length-22951-cov-7.634478_pt1 | contig 22951 bp, 15 predicted proteins | sample MGYA00511093_ERZ779895 | MGnify/ENA primary metagenome ERZ779895 (study PRJEB29588, sample SAMEA2142970) | human gut metagenome | biome: human gut; feature: human-associated habitat; material: faeces | place: Denmark | collected 2008/2010 ... | reverse complement strand
GAAGGTGGTCATCGCACAGCTCGCCGGACGTGTGGTGCTGACCGCAGCCACCGCGATCGCCGTGTTCGCGTTCGGTTCCAGCAAGGCCATCGCCGCCACATGGACGAGCGATCTGGCCGCCGGCCTGCCCGGTCTCGCGCTGCAGTGGGCGCTGATTCCGCTCGCCGCCTACTGGACCGAGTCGCTGATCGCCAAGCGCAACCACTGATATGACGTTTGCCCGGCCACGTTCTGGGCAAACGCGTGATATGCGGGAGCCGAGCCGTTAAGCTCGGCTCCCGTTACTTATAGGAGGACTACGTAGGAGTTTTACGAAGGGGAAGCGGTCATGATCGCAGGAGTGTCCATCACCACTTTGCTGCTGGTGCTTGTCGCCGGAATCGGCGCGGGATTCGTCGGATACGCGGTCGGCGCGTCCTCGCTGATCTCCTATCCTGCGTTGCTGGCGTTCGGCATTCCGCCCGTGCTGTCCAACACCACGAACACGGTGGGCGTGTGCGGCACCGGCATCGGCGGCCTGCTCTCCGCCCGCAAGGAGCTCAAAGGCCAAGGCAGACGCGTGGCCGTCTACGCGTGCATCGGCCTGGTCGGCGGCATCATCGGCGGCCTGCTGCTGCTCGAACTGCCGGCGAAGGTCTTCGAATTCGCCGTGCCGCCGCTCATCCTGTTCAGCGCGCTTATCATCGCGCTCAACCCACGTAAGAAAGCCGCCGCGCGCGACGCCGTGGCGCAGGCGCTGCCGCAATCGCATCAAGGTGAGCGGGCCGCACGAATCGCCAGCAAAACGGCGGACGGCACATTGCGCAACGATCCATGGTGGCTGTGGGCGGGCGTGAGTTTCGTCGGCGTGTATTCCGGCTATTTCGGCGCCGCCGCCGGCACGCTCGCCCTGGCCATCCTCGACTTGGGCAAAATCGGCCCGTTCCACCAGATCAACGCGCTGAAAACCGTGGTCGGCTTCGGCGCGAACATCTCCGCCGCGATCATGTTCATCTGCCGTGGCTCCGTCTACTGGCCGTTCGCCATCGCCATGTGCCTGGGCTGCATCATCGGCAGTTCCATCGCCCCTCCGGTCACACGCCATATCCCCGAGAACATCATGCGCGCCGCCGCCGTGCTCACCGGCATCGTCCTCGCCGTCAAGCTTGGCTGTAGCACCTATTTCTAAAAGCCTTTGGTTCCGGAGTGTGGCGTGTGACCGTGCGGCTGCGCTCCGGAACGACAATTTCCGGTTCCTCGTGTGCCGAGATTCGTCTTGGCCTGGTGACTTGCGGCGGGTTTGTTCCCAAGCGGGTGTTCCGTAGGTGGTTTTTCGCTTCCGTAGGTGGTTGCCGGAGGAAAGGCGTTTGAGAAACGGCTTAAATTAAGCCATTCTCAGACACCAATACCAGAACCAACCACCTACGGAACCACAAAACCACCTACGGAATTGAGTCTGGCAACGGTGTTTGGCGCTTTTACTGAAGATGGTGAAAAACGGTATATGCCGCTTCGAGTGGCTCGATTATTTCGAATATCTGAAAAGAGTAGGAACCCCCCATTAGATAAGTGTCGATAGTGCCCGCATGACGATATCTACGTCCTTGTTTTCCAGCTCGCGAATGACGTGCAGATAGGTTTCCTGAGTTGTAGTCATGCTGGCATGGCCTAGACGGCGTGACACGCTGGCGATCGATACGCCGGCGAACAGCAGCAGCGATGCGTGTGTATGGCGTAGACCATGGACGGAAATAACTGGCACGTCCACGTTTCTGCAATGTTTTGCAAGCACGTCGTTGGCTGTTGAGTTGTAGACCTTGCCGTGCACGAAAATAGGTTTATCATGCGGAAGATCCTTGAGTAATCCAGACATTTGCATGATGAGTTGCCAGTCGAGTTGCACTTTACGCACGGACGATTCGTTTTTCGTGGGTACGAAACCGCCGCCGTTTTTATAATCCCAAGTTTTGTTGACGGAAAGCGTCTGGTGTGCGAAATCAAAGTCATCGGGTGTGAGCCCAAGCGCCTCAGAGAATCGGAGTCCGGTTTTCGCGATAAGGAGGATAAGCCAATCCCAGCTTGCCTCGGCCCCAAGATCAAGGTCCGCGAGCATGGCATGCAGCTCGAATTGGTTGAGATACTTCATTTTCTTAATGCGTGGCTGCTTGCCTTTGATGATGACTTTGCGCGTTGGATCACGGGGTATGAGTCCTTCATCGACGGCATCGAGAATGGCGCCTTTGATCTGATGGTGAAAATCCATGGTGGTTTGGCGCTCATGATGTTGTGCATATCCGTTGATGAGCTGCTGGTATGCGGTTCGATCCATATCGGTGAGTCTGAGTTCAGGGATGAGCTTGCCGAGCCAGGATTGCGTAAGTCGATATTTGCCCATGGTCACGTCTCTGATGGCGCCTTCCTTGTACGTTCTCACCCACTGGGCGTAGTAGTCGCAGAACAGCGATTCTGATGTGATGGTTTCCTGCATGAGATGCGCCTTTCTAAAAATAGGGGATTGGCGCAGCCATCATACTTACGCTGATGAAGGGTGATGAGCGAGTCCAGACGGTCCAAGACAATACCAATTTCACGTTGTTCATCTTTACTTGGCAATGAAACGATGGCTTTCCCAACAAGTTCTTTGTTGAGATTATTAACCGTGCTTCCTGCTGCGAACATGCGATATTGATTAAGCATCTGTGGAGCACCCAACATATGGCAGAGGAAAATAGGATCGAAGTGTTTCTGGGCATCGCGGATCAGCAGCCAGCCGTCATGAATACAGCCTCTAATGGCCATGATGTATGGTCGTCCAAAGCTCATAGAGTTCGATAAAACTAGATCCCCCGGATACACCTGGCGGGTTTTTGCGAGACCTTCAGGTTTTATTTTCTCGGTAGTTTGGGTTATATATCGGCCAAGTTCTGGAGCATCGCCAATTTTCACCCAATTAAGTCCACAAGGATCATCTGTAATGTATCGCTCAATCGGTCGTGGCGAACCTCCTCTCTCAATTTCAACCAGTTCAGAGAGCTTACGCTGTTCCCAAGCGGGGGTGCGGTATTCTTGTGAAAGATGTGCAGTCGCTCGTGGAGCCGCGCATTTTGCCGGCACCGCAATGAGGAGGGATAGATGAACAAGCAGCAGCTCGCTTCGAAAATCTGGGAGTCCGCCAATAAGATGCGTTCCAAGATTGAGGCGAACGAATACAAGGATTACATTCTTGGCTTCATCTTCTACAAATTCCTTTCAGAAAACGAGCTGATGCGCTTGAAGGACACCGATTTCACCGAGGATGACCTGCTGCTGCTTACGGAGGATAATCCGGACATTGTGGAAGGCGTACAGGATGAGTGCGGCTACTTCATCTCCTATGACAACCTGTTTTCCACATGGGTCAAAAAGGGCAACGATTTCGAGATTTCCAACGTGCGTGATGCGCTTTCGGCGTTCTCCCGCAACATCAATCCAGCGCGTAAGAGAGTGTTCGACGGTATTTTCGACACCCTGCAGACCGGACTTTCCAAGCTTGGCACCGATGCGAGGAGCCAGTCCAAGGCCGCACGAGACCTGATTTATCTCATTAAGGACATTCCGATGGATAGCCGTCAGGATTATGACGTGCTCGGATTCATTTACGAATATCTCATCAGCAATTTTGCCGCCAATGCGGGCAAGAAGGCCGGTGAATTCTACACACCGTCCGAGGTCTCCCAGCTGATGAGCGAAATCGTCGCATGGCATTTGCAGGGGCGCGAGCAGATCAAGATCTACGATCCAACATCCGGTTCCGGCTCTTTGCTGATTCATATTGGCCAGTCTGTGGCTCGGCGCAATGGCAATCCGAATTCCATCATGTATTACGCGCAGGAACTCAAGGAGAACACCTACAACCTGACGCGTATGAATCTGGTGATGCGCGGTATTCTTCCCGACAACATCGTCGCCCGCAACGGCGACACCTTGGAAGACGACTGGCCGTGGTTCGACACGTTGGAAAACAAGGAGGAAACATACAATCCGTTGTTCGTGGATGCGGTGGTTTCCAACCCTCCCTACTCGCAGAATTGGGATCCTACTGACAAGGAGATCGATCCACGCTTCAGCTATGGCATAGCACCGAAGTCCAAGGCGGATTATGCGTTCCTGCTCCATGACTTGTACCATCTGCGTGCCGATGGCATCATGACCATCGTTCTGCCGCACGGTGTGCTGTTCCGCGGCGGCGAGGAAGGCCAGATTCGTAAGAATCTGATTGAAAACCGTCATATTCAGGCGATTATCGGCCTTCCGGCGAATATTTTCTTCGGTACGGGCATCCCCACCATCGTGATGGTGCTGCGCAAGAAACGCGATGACGACAGGGTGCTCATCGTTGATGCGTCGAAACATTTCATCAAGGACGGCAAGAACAACAAGCTACAGGCTTCTGACATCAAACGCATTGTCGACGTGGTGTCGAACAACCGTACAGTGCCCAAATTCAGCCGTTTGGTGTCCATTGACGAGATTCGCGCCAATGATTACAACCTCAACATTCCCCGGTATGTCGATTCATCTGAGAATGCGGAGACATGGGATGTGTACGCTTCGATGTTCGGAGGCGTTCCGAAGAGCGAAGTCGAGCAGCTTGGGGAATATTGGAACGCCTGGCCGAGTCTGAAGGCTGAGCTGTTCCGCGATAATGGTGCCTGCTATGCCTGCGATCACGATGATATCGCCACTGTGGTGCACAACAATGCCGATGTAAAAACGTTCATTGCCTCGTATGGGCAAGCCATTTCCGGCCTGCCTGCTGACCTACGCTCCCGTTTGGTGGAGCATCCCGAACAGGTGGATGCGCTCGGGCAGGAAACGGCCATTGGCGAGGAACTGGATGCGATGATCGCCAATACCGCGCTGATCGACCCGTATGACGCCTATCAGAAGCTTGATGATGCGTGGAACGGTATCTCCATTGATTTGGAAGTGCTGGGTTCCGAAGGCTTCGATGCGGTAAGAGCCGTGGACCCGAACATGGTCATCAAGAAAAAAGGCGGCAAGGATGTGGAAGTGCAGGATGGCTGGATTGGCCGCGTTCTGCCCTTCGACTTGGTTCAGCGTGAGCTGCTGCACGATGATTTGGCCGCGATCGAGGCGGACGAACGCCGTGTGCAGGACATTGATTCCGAGATTGAAACCATTTTGGAAGGTTTCGATGAGGATGACAAGCAGAATAGTGATGCGGTTAATCAGGACGGTGATGCCTTCGTTGCTGCCGAGTTGAAGAAAGCGGTTAAGGCGATCGGCAAGAATCCGGCTTCTGATTTTGAGCGCGGCTTGGTGCAGGCCCAAAAGCTGTTCGATGAGTCAAAGAAACTGAAGTCCGGTATCAAAACCAAGCGAAATGCGTTGGAGGAGAAGACCTGCGATGCGATCAAGGCGTTGGGCGATGACGAAGCCAGAAGGTTGCTGGAAGCCAAGTGGATTACGCCATTGCAGAAGCAGTTGGAAAAACTGCCGAATGCCGTGATCGACGAGCTCATTGGCAAAGTGAACGCGTTGAAGAACAAGTACGCCACCACGTATGCCGATGTATGCGGCCAAATCGATGAAGCGGAGAAGGAATTGTCCGGAATGCTTGGCGATTTGACCGGTAATGCCCGCGATCTGGCGGGCTTGGAAGAGCTCAAAGCACTGCTCGGGGGTGAATAATTATGGTCGAACAGCATGGAAAAACACTAGTTCCGCAGATTCGTTTCGCTGGTTTCACTGACCCTTGGGAACAGCGTAAGCTGTCGAGCACATGCGAACAGCTATCGAGAACCATTAATCCGTTGGAAACACCGAATGAAGAATTTACGGAATACAGTATGCCGGCTTTTGATAACAATGAAACGGCTGAAACCGTTATTGGTAATTCGATGAATAGTCTAAGAAAGATTGTTGACCGTCCTTGTTTACTTGTAAACAAATTGAATGTGAGGAAAAAAAGGATTTGGCATGTTCCTCGCCCTGAAGCAAATGCTGTTTGCTCTTCTGAATTTGTGCCATTTTCTTCTCATTCTTCTGATTTGAGTTTTATTAAGATATCGTTACTGTCAGAGCGAATCACTGCCTACCTTGAGAGTTGCTCTTCAGGATCATCAAACAGTCAAAAAAGAGTAACCCCTGAGATTATTATGTCATCTGAGATAATAGCCCCATCGCTTGCAGAGCAACGCCGAATCGGCGCGTTCTTCGACCGTCTGGACTCGCTCATCACCCTTCATCAGCGTAAGTATTGTGGTGTTGTTTCTTGGATGTTAGGGGTTGCGCTCGTAAGATTGAGCTCGGAAAAGTGATGGTGCGTTCGGGGAGATGGAACATGTTCTACGATAAGGAATCGGATTTCGAAGACGATCTGGTTGCGGTGCTGAAACGCCACGGGTGGACCGATGGTGTGTTGGAATATCCAACCGAACAGGATCTCATCGACAACTGGGCTAACATCCTATTCGACAACAACAAAGGCATCGATCGCCTGAACGGGCAGCGCCTTACCAAGGGTGAGATGGCGCAGATCCTCGAACAGATCGAAACATTGCGCACGCCATTGGCGTTGAATTCCTTCATCAACGGCAAGACCGTGTCCATCAAACGTGACAATCCCGCAGACACAGCACATTTCGGTAAGGAAATCAGCCTGAAGATCTACGATCGCCAGGAAATCGCCGCTGGGCAAAGCCGGTACCAAATCGCAAGACAGCCGATGTATCCGGCAAAAAACAAAATGCTGAACGATCGTAGAGGAGACGTCTGCCTGCTCATCAACGGCATGCCGGTCATCCATATCGAACTGAAGAAAAGCGGCATTCCCATAAGCCAGGCCACCAATCAAATCGCCAAATACGCGCATGAAGGCGTGTTCACCGGGCTGTTCAGACTCGTGCAGGTCTTCGTGGCCATGAATCCGGATGATGCCGTGTACTTCGCCAATCCCGGTGAAGGCGATTTCAACAGCAACTACTTCTTCCACTGGGCTGACTTCAACAATGAGCCCATAGCGGCGAACAACCATGTCGGGCAGGATGAATGGAAGCGTTTCACATCTGATCTGCTATCCATTCCCATGGCACACCAGCTCATCGGGTTCTATACGGTCGCCGATTCCGCAGACGGATGCCTCAAAGTGCTACGCAGCTACCAATACCAGGCGGTGAACGCCATTTCCGACCGTGTACGCACCTGCAAATGGGATGAGCCGGTGCCAAGCGGCACGCCGGGCCGTCCGGGCGGTTATGTGTGGCACACCACTGGCTCGGGCAAAACCATGACCAGCTTCAAGGCTGCGCAGCTCATCGCTGGCTCGAAAGATGCCGACAAGGTGGTCTTCCTCATGGACCGTGTCGAATTGGGCACGCAGTCGCTGCTGGAATACCGGTCGTTCGCGGATGATGCCGATGATGTGCAGGGCACGGAAAACACGGATGTGCTCAAATCGAAACTGGCAAGCATCGACCCCAAAGACACGCTCATCGTCACCTCCATCCAGAAAATGAGCAACATCAAAGCGGGCGAGGGGCATATCACCGAAGAGGAAGTGAAGAAGCTCGCCGGCAAACGCATCGTATTCATTATCGACGAATGCCATCGTTCCACGTTCGGCGAAATGCTGCAGGATATTCGCCATTCCTTCCCGAACGCATTGTATTTCGGTTTCACGGGCACTCCGATTCATGAGGAGAACCGTAAGAAGGGCGCGACCACATCAATGGTGTTCGGCGATTGCCTTCACCGATACAGCATCGCCGACGGCATCCGCGATGGCAATGTGCTCGGATTCGACCCGTACATGGTGTTGACCTACCGAGACAAGGATGTTCGTCAAGCGGTCGCATTGGAGAAAGCGAAAGCCGCGACGGTTGAGGAAGCCCAGGCAGATCCGGCGAAAGCTGAGGTGTTCTACCATTACATGGATCCGAAGCAAATGCCGATGGGACCCATGGAAACGCAGGCCGGAGAACATGTCAAAGGCATTGAGGACTATCTGACCGCAGCGCAGTATGCGCAAGGCACGCCACATGAAGACAAGGTCGTGGAGGATATTCTCGACCAATTCCCATTGCTGAGCAGAGGCAACAAATTCCATGCGATGCTGGCCACGAGTTCCATTCCCGAGGCGATCAGCTATTACCATCTGTTCAAGGAACGTGCTCCGCAGATGCACGTGACCGCGCTGTTCGACCCCAACGTCGACAATTCCGACGGCGCAATCCTCAAGGAGGATGCGCTTAAGGAAATCATCGGCGATTACAACGAACTGTTCGACAAGGATTTCATCATCCCCACATGGCCGAAGATGAAGAAAGACATCACCGCGCGGCTTTCCCACAAGCGTCCATACCTGACGGTCGACCAGCACCGTGAGGAGCGGCTGGATCTGCTGATTGTGGTTGATCAGATGCTGACAGGTTTCGATTCCAAGTGGGTCAACACGCTGTACCTCGACAAAATCATCGACTATGAGAACATCATCCAGGCGTTCAGTCGCACGAATCGACTGTTCGGTCCCGATAAGCCTTTCGGAACTATCCGCTACTACCGCAAGCCACACACCATGAAGGGGTATATCGAAGCGGCGGTAAAACTGTATTCCGGAGACAAGCCGCTCGATCTGTTCGTGCAGAAACTGCCGGAAAACGTGCGCCTGATGGATGCGCGTTTCGAAGAAATCGCCTCCGTGTTCAGTGCCGGAGGCGTGGAAGATTTCATGCGACTGCCGGAATCGGTGGAGGCGTGCCGCAAGTTCGCAAAACTGTTCGTGGAACTCAATGATTTCCTGGAATCCGCCAAAGTGCAAGGTTTCACTTGGGGGCGGCAGGAATACTCCGTCACCCATGACGATGGATCCGTGGAGGTTGTGCGGCCGAAGTTCGATGAACGGACATATCTGATTCTTGTACAGCGGTATAAGGAAATGTTCAGCAGCGGCGAAGGTTCCGGCAGCGGTCCGGAAGCGCCATATGAACTTGACGGCCATATCACTGAGATAGATACAGGATTGATTGATACGGATTATATGAACGCCAACTTCACCAAATGGCTCAAGGCGCTTGGCGGAGGCGATCCGGCCCTGTTGACATCAGCCGAGGAGGAATTGCATAAGTCGTTTGCTTCGCTCAGTCAAGAGGAACAACGGTATGCCGAACTGTTCATGCATGATGTGGAACGTGGCGAAATCGAGTTGGAGGAAGGCAAGACGCTGCGCGACTACATCACGTATTACGCGAACAGCGCCAAAAACAGCCAAGTGGAGCAAATCACCAAGGCGTTTGACGTGGATGGGGCGTTGCTCAACGAGATGATGCGGCTTGACCTTACAGAGACAACCCTGAACGAATTCGGACGATTCGACCGGTTGAAAGCGTCGGTTAACAGGTCTTTGGCAAAGGCGTTTTTCGATAAGCCGGATAGTCCGGTCTCCCAATTCACGGCGAATCTTCTCGCCACGAAGCTGCTGAAGAGCTTTATCCTTGAGGGAGGATTCGATTTGGACGATCGGAAATAGCGGGGAGAAGCATGGCTGTTGTTGACGAAGCGAAGCTGAGATACCTGGACTTTCTTTCCAGGGAGGACCGCGTCCGGCACCACCGGTACGTCGAGGAAATGAAGCAATACGACATGATGCGTTCCGGCGACATCAACGCCATCGCCGAAAGCACACGTCTGTGGGACTCCGGACTGTACGGCTACCTGTCGGACGATCCGCTCAAAAACGCGAAATACCGGTTCGTCACCACCATCACGCTCGCCACACGTTTCGCCATCGAAGGCGGTATGGACGAGGAGGACGCCTACAACGCCTCCGACCTGTACATCCAGAACCTGGAAAACTGCAAAACGCCCGACGACGTGCGCCGCCTGCACACCGACATGATGACATTCTTCACATGGGCCATGGCCGACATGCAGAAGGCGGAAACACATTCCAAAGCCGTCAACGAATGCCTGGACTACATCCACTACCATCTGCATGAGAAAATCACCGTGCCCATCCTCGCCGAGCATGTGCATCTGAATCCCACGTATCTGTCGGAGCTGTTCAAACGCGAAACGGGCACGGCCATATCGCAATACATCACCGACAAGCGTATGGAAGCGGCCGAGAACATGCTCAAATACTCGGAATACAGCTTCGACGAGATCGCCCAGATCCTCGCATACCGGTCGCAAAGCCATTTCTCGAAGGTGTTCAAAAAACATTCCGGCATGACGCCGGGGGAGTACCGCACCAAGTACGCGCAGAACGGCATCTGGCCGGAGTGATTGCGATCACGGCGTCTACCACGCCGGTTGCGGTGAACCGCCGGTGACGGCACCGCGAAATTCGGGTGTGCCAATCGTGAAATCGACGTGTCCGCGCGTGCGAAACACGCGCGAATCAGCTACGGTGGAAGCATTCAATGATGATGCGCGCCACCGGCCGAATGAACGGCGGAACAAGGAACGTGCGCGCAGGATGTGGATGAAAGCGAAGGAATAAACGAATATGGGAATGCCCCTTGATCTGTATGTGATCCGACATGGCGAGTCGGAGGCGAACGTCATCATCAGCGCCGGCGAACAGGGTGACAACTCGCTGTATACGCAGGACAACGTCACCGTGCCGGACCGTTCGTGGAGGCTCACCGCCACCGGACGCAAGCAGGCCGACTGCATTGGCCGTTGGCTCGTCGCGCAGCAGCCGCTGTTCGACCGCTACCTCGTTTCGCCGTACGTGCGTACGCGTGAGACGGCGGCCACGATGGCCCTGCCTAAGGCGAAATGGGAGGAGACTCGCGTGCTGCGCGAACGCTCCTGGGGTGAGATCAACACCATCACGAAGGACGATTTCAAAACCAACTACGCGCGCAACTGGATGTTCAAGAACACCGATCCGCTGTACTGGCGTCCGCCGGCGGGCGAGTCCATCGCCGACGTGGCCGAGAACCGCGTGCACAACCTGCTCACGTCCCTGAACCGCAAGTCGGATGCGGAATCCGTGGTGATGGTCAGCCATGGCGACCTCATGCTGGCGCTCATGCTCACGTTGGAGGACCTGTCCGACGAGGAGTTCATGCATCGAGCGGCCGCCGACGAATGGAAGATCACCAACTGCACGTGTTTCCACTATTCGCGGCGCGACCCGTCGACTGGGCGCACCCATAAGCGGTTCCGTTGGGAGCAGACGGCACGCCCGGTGCTCGACGAGACGGACGGACGCTGGGTGGTGAAGGTGGACGATTGGCGCGAATTCAAACGTCCTGTGTTGTCGAACGGCGATTTGGTGGACGTGGTACATGCCGTCGACCGTCATCTGTGACCTATCGTGTCCATAAGTATCCTGGCTGTGATGATTGCCCCCTACCTCACTTTGAAACCATACGTATCGGCGTAGTCGCTACAATGGCCTGTGATTGTGCGGCACGTGTTCGTGTTTCGTGCCGTGAGAGAGTTAGGAGACAATCGCATGTCCAATCCAATCGCGGGCCTGTTCACGTGGAAGCTCCACGGCGACGGCAAAACGCTGAAGCCCGGCGAGGTCGTCGAACCTGACGAGAGGCTGACCTGGCCGCGCACCGCGGAAATCGGCGCGCAGCACGTCATCGCCATGTTCGGCGCCACGTTCCTGGTGCCGATTCTGACCGGTTTCGACCCATCCACCACCCTGTTCTTCACGGCCATGTCGACCGCGCTGTTCCTGCTGATCAACAAGAACATGCTGCCGAGCTACCTGGGCTCGTCCTTCGGCTTCATCGCCCCGATCGCGGCCGTCGCCAGCGCCCACAAGGGCCTCGCCGTCGCATCCTTCGGCATCATGGTCACCGGCATCCTGCTGGCCCTGATCGGTGTGCTCGTCCATTACGCGGGCGCCAAGTGGATCGACATCATCATGCCGCCGGTCGTCAACGGCGCCATCGTGGCCATCATCGGCTTCAACCTGGCTCCGAGCGTGTGGAACAACTTCAAAGTCGCTCCCGACACCGCCATCGTCACCCTCGTCGCGGTGCTGCTCGTCGCGGTGCTGTTCAAGGGTCTGCTCGGCCGACTCAACATCCTCATCGGCGTGATCATCGGCTACGCGTACGCCTGCTTCCGTGGCCAGGTCGACTTCTCAGCCATCGGCAAGGCCGCATGGGTCGGTCTGCCGGAATTCCGTCTGCCGCAGGTCGACTTCACCATCCTGCCGATGTTCATCCCGGTCGTGCTCGTACTCGTTGCCGAAAACGTCGGCCACGTCAAGTCCGTCTCCCAGATGACCGGCCGCGACTATGACGACCAGATCGGCACCGCGCTGTTCGCCGACGGTCTCGGCACCACCATCGCCGGTTTCGGCGGCGGCTCCGGCACCACCACCTACGGCGAGAACATCGGCGTGATGGCCGCCACCAAGGTCTACTCGACCGCCGCATACTGGTGCGCCGCCGCGTTCGCGCTGATCCTGAGCCTGTGCCCGAAGTTCGGCGCCATCATCAACACCATCCCCGCCGGCGTGCTCGGCGGCGTGACCACCCTGCTGTACGGCATGATCGGCATGGTCGGCATCCGCATCTGGGTTGAGAACAAGGTCAACTTCGACAAGCCGGTCAACGTCATGGTGGCCGCCATCACCATGATCATCGCCGTCGGCCAGTTCGAGTTCGCCTTCAACGGCATTTCCTTCAACGGCATCGCCATCGGCACCGTCGTCATCCTCGTCGCCTACCACGGCCTGAAGGCCATCGGCAAGGCGACCGGCACCATCGCCAAGGACGATCCGGACATCCTGTAACGGATCGCATCTCACGCTGGCTAGTTCAACGCCCGTCGGCCAAAAAGGTCGGCGGGCGTTTTTCATTGCCGTTTTCGTCAATCGATTGACGTGTTGCGTCGCATACGTTTTATGATGGTATCTATAAGCGATTGCGCAATGTGGCAAAGGAGACAACATGAGCACTGCGGCAGGAAAGAAAATCGCGATTGTGACCGGTTCCGCGCTTGGCTTGGGATATGAGCTGGCACGTCAGCTGATCGGCAAAGGCTGGTTCGTGGCCGGCATCGATTTCAACACGGCCCGTCAGGAGGAACTGTCCCGCACGTTCGGCGCGGACGAATACCGCGCCTTCGTCGGCGACATCAGCGACGAGGCGTTCGTGAAGGACTCCGTCGCGGCCATCAAGGAGATCGGCCACATCGACCTGCTCATCAACAACGCGGGACAGCCGTCGTTCAAAAAGCCGGTCGACTACGAGGCCGCCGACGTGGACAAGTGCCTTAAGGGGCTCAAAGGCATGATTCTGTGGAGCGTCGAAACATTGAAGGCCGACGGCGAGCAGGACCTCAAAATCGCCAATGTCATGTCCACCGCCGCCACACGCGGCAACGCCAACGAATCGGTCTACTGCGCCACCAAATGGGGTGAGAAAGGCTACACAACGAGTCTGAAAGCCGCATATAAGGGTTCCAGCGTGAAAGTCGTGGGTGTGTATCCGGGCGGCATCGACACCGATTTCTATCGTGATAGCCATGATTACGTATCGTTGGAAAAGCAGCATTCCTTCATGAGTGCTGCCGAACTCGCCGAAGTGGTGCTGTTCAACCTCGTCAACGACGCGAATCTGACGGTTTCCGACATCCTCATCGAACGCAACTACCGGTAGCGTCGGCCACCAGTCACAGCCAAGGCAAAAGTATCGGGCATGGGCTATTGTTAACAGGTTTGCGCAACGTGCGCAATGTTTGACATGAAAGGCCATTGTGCCCGATACCGCTGTGATTGAAAATGAAGATGCCCTCGCCGCCGATTTCGATGAGGCGGGCGAGGAGGAGGAACGCCCCCAGACGTTCGCCGAACTCGGCGTTCCCGGCCCGTTGGTACGCGTGCTCGCGGCCGATGGCAAGAAAACCGCTTTCCCGATCCAGGCCGACACCCTTCCCGATTCCCTGGCCGGTCGTGACATTCTCGGCCGAGGCCGTACCGGCTCCGGCAAGACCCTGGCGTTCTCGATTCCGCTGGTCGCGCGACTGGGTGAGGTCGACGCCGACGAGTACGAGAACATGAGCCAGTTCCGCCATGAGGTGGAACAGGTGCGTAAGGGGCATGCCGAGGAACGGCGCGCCGACGATTTCCTGCCGCACCCGCGCGGTCTGGTGCTCGCTCCGACCCGTGAGCTGGCCAACCAGATCAACGACGTGCTGATGCCGCTCGCGCAGATGTACGGCATGACCACCACCACCGTGTATGGCGGTGTGCGCTACGCCCGCCAGATCCGCGATCTAAGGGCCGGCGCCGATATCGTCGTCGCATGCCCGGGCCGTCTTGAGGACCTGCTCGAACAGCATGCGCTGACCTTGGAGAAGGTCGAAGTGGCCGTGATCGACGAAGCCGACGAAATGGCCGACATGGGCTTCCTGCCGCCGGTCAAGCGCCTGCTCGGCCAAGTGTCGTTCGACGCGCAGATCATGCTGTTCTCCGCCACCCTCGACCATGGCGTCGACGAGGTGGTGAACACGTTCCTCACCGATCCTAAGATCCACAGCGTCGACTCCGCCACCGCGGCCGTCGACGAAATGACCCACCACGTGTTCGAAACCACGCAGGGCGACCGTCATGAGCTGGTCCGCACCCTCGCTTCCGGCAAGGGACGCCGCATCCTGTTCACCCGCACCAAATTCCAGACCCAGAAGCTCGCCAAGGACCTGACGAAGAACGGCATTCCGGCGGCCGAGCTGCACGGCAACCTGAGCCAGAACCAGCGTGACCGCAATCTCGCAGCCTTCGAATCCGGCGACGTGAACGTCATGGTCGCCACCGATGTGGCCGCCCGCGGCATCGACGTGTCCGGCGTGGAGCTCGTGGTGCAGGTGGAGCCTCCGGAGGACCCGAAATCGTTCCTTCACCGCTCCGGACGTACCGCGCGAGCCGGCCATTCCGGTGATGTGGTGACCATCGTTCTGCCGAACCAGCGCCGCCGCACCCGCCGCATGCTGCATGAGGCCGGACTGAAGGTCAAGCCGATCGAAGTGACCCACGATTCCCCGGAAGTGTTGGAATTGGTGGGCGAGTCGGCCGAACCGCGTTTCGGTTGGACGCTTGAGCAGTCCCAGCCGGCGGGCAATCCGCGTCGCAGGCATGGCAAGGGCGGCGACGGTTTCGCGGAAAACGGCGGGCGCTCCGGACGCAACCGTTCCGGTGGACGCAACAAGGACCGGGGCAAGGACAAGGGCGGCAAGCCGTTCAAGTCCGAACGCAAGGACCGCGCGAATCGCAAGGGACGTGAAGAGCGCGCCGAAGTCGCCGAACGCGAGCAGCGTTTCGAACCGAAACAGAATCGCGCCGAACGTCGCGCCGCCAAGTTCGAAGGCCGCGACAACCGCGAATACGAGGCACGCGAGCATCGTTGGGAACATCCTGAAATCCAAGAGGAGAAGCGCGAGAAGCACGAGGAGAAGCGCAACAACAAGCGTCGCGAAAAGTACGCGCGGCTGCATGAGCAGCAGCGTGCCGAAGCCGGCGAACAGCGTGGAACCGACAATCGCAAGCGGCGCTCCGACGAGCGTTCCGATCAGCGTGGCCAATCCGATAGGAAGCCCGGCAAAAAGCAGTATGCGAAAAAGCAGGGCGCGCCGACCAAGAAGCAGCGCAAGGCCGAAGCCCGTGCCGAACGCCGTTACGAGGACGATCGCCAATACCGCAGGAACCGCGACGAACGCGACGACCGCCGTCAGGGCGGCAAACGCATCCATCGCAAGGAAATCCGCGTGATTCATGACGAGCGAGGCGAGGACGCGAAGCGTTATGACCGTCGCATGGAAGCCAAGTATGGCGATTCCGGTCGTCGTGGCGGTCACGGAGAACGCCACGACAAGCATGCGGGCGAAAGGCAGGGCAAGCCGTTCCGCAAGCATGCGAAGATCCGCAAGGCGCCGTTCCGCTCCCGCTGACGTACGTCAACGGTCAAGCAAAAAGCCGTTCATTCCAGCAATCGCAAGGAATGAACGGCTTTTTCTATACGGGATATCGCAGTATCAGCCGTTGACCGGCTGATACTGGTCGAGCGCGGTGAAGCAACGTTTATAGACCATCAGCATGATGATGCTGTCCGCCAGCAGCGTAAGCGCCGCGATGGTGGCGAGAATCATGAACTGGTATTTCGCCGCGTCGATGGGGTTGCCGCCGGCGATGATCTGACCGGCCATCATGCCCGGCACCGTCACAATGCCGGCGGAGGCAAGCGAGGCGGTGGTGGGCAGCAATCCCAGACGGATCGACGAGACGATACTTGGACGTGCCGCCTCCCACGTGGTGGCACCCAACGCCAGCAGCGTGTCCACTTCGTCACGACGTTCCTTCATGCTTTCAAAGAAGCGGCTCAACCCCACCGCCAACGCCGAAACGGTGTTGCCCAGCAGCATGCCGGTCAACGGCACCACCAATTGCGGCGCATACCACGGTTGCGGACGGATGATGAGCTCGGTGACCAACGAGATCATGATGAGCATGGTCACGACCAGACTCAGGAACACCGGTCCAGCCAAGCCCTTCGGCACACCTTTCGCACGCGAAAGAGTGATCTGCACGGCCGCGATGAGCATGAACGCCACAAGCAGCAGCACCAGCCACGGATTGTTCGAACGGATGACGTACTCCATGATGAAGCCCATCGCGCACAATTGCAGCAGCGCACGGCAAGCCGACCACAGAAGCGTGCGCCCCACGCCCATACGCATGGTTTCGGAGATGCCGGCGGCAATGGCCACCATCACCAGCGCGGCGATGAGACCCCAGATGTCGATCGCATAGTAGTTGCCGTTCATGCGACGCTCCCTTCTACCGTGCTACCCGTCGAAGTACTACCCGTCGCAGTACCGTCCGCTTCGGCGTTGCCGGACTGCGTGAGCGTGCCATCGGCAAGACGTGTGACACGTGTGGCATGGCCATCCGGCGGCCGGTGCCGGATACGAACGATCGCCATGCCGTCCGCCGCCGCTTTGGCGAGGATGCGTGCCACCTTGTCGGCGTTGTCGTCATCCAATCCGGCGTCCACTTCGTCGGCGAGCAGCACCTTCGGACGGGTCAGCAACGTGCGTGCAAGGCTCACGCGCGCCGCCTGACCGCCGGACAAGTCGTGTGGCGGACGGTTCAGATCGATGTCGGCGCAACCCATATTGTCCAAGGTTTCACGGATTCTGCCGTCCGGCAACGCGTCGGTGGGGGAGATCCTGCGTGGTCCCTGCTTCGTTCTCGCCGACTGGCGTATGGCAAGCGTGAACGGCAGACGAATCGCCTGCGCCACCGTCTCGCCCAACAGCACCGGCTTCTGCGGCAGGTACGCGACCTGCGCGCGCCACTGCTGCGGGGTGAAATCGTCGGCGGAACGGCCATCCAACCGTAAATCGCCTGACGCGCGCGGATTGAGCCGTGCGAAAGCGGTCAGCAGCGAGCTCTTGCCTGCGCCGGACGGTCCGACCAAGTCCACGATTTCGCCAGGCTCGATGGAGAAAGACAATCCGGAGAATATGGTGCGGCGTTCGCCGTCGACCATAATCGAACAGCGCACGTTCGATGCTTCGAATACGTATGTCATAGCCAAAACCATACGCCAATAGCGAACGGTTCACGGCGGTTTCAGGGTTTTCCCTGAGTTTTGAGGCGAAATCAGCCATAAGGATGACGCGTGCCCGTTATTTTGCGTACTACAACTGTCAAGTTGAAGGAAAACCTATATGTTGGGGATGGGAAATATGCGTCAGTGGCTTATGAACATAAGCCTGGTCGGAGGCTGGTTTCCGGCGGCGGCGTTCGCCGTCGTCGCAGTGCTGTCCGTAACCCTGCTGGTTAGCGCGGCCGTTTCGAAACGGGACGGACGCATACTGGCTACCGTGCTGCCGATCGGCGTTGCGGCCGTGTCCGGAATGATCGGCTATGTGGTAGCTTGGCTGCTGTCCGACGTGTTCGTGGTGTTCGGCGTCGGATTGGGATCCCGTGTGATGGCTTGGGTGGCGGCTGGTTTCGCCATCGCTGGTTTCGCCATCGTGCATATCGTGTTGAGCAGGGGCATGATGCGCGTGGCCGCGGCCATCTTGACCGTATTCGCGATACTGGCCGCGGCGATCGGCATCGACCAATCGTACGGCGAATACGCCACCATCGGCTCGCTGTTCGGCGAGGATTCCTACAGCCAAGCCGATCTGACCGGACTGGCCAAACGCAAGGACCTCATCACCGTCGCACAGTGGCGCAAACAGGCCGCCAACGGCACGATCCGCAATATTCCGGCGAACGGAACCGTCAACAAAATCGACATTCCGGCCACGAAATCGCAGTTTGAAGCACGCAAAGCCCTCGTCTACCTGCCTCCGGCGGCATTGGCCGACTCGAAACGCAAGCCGGCCCTGCCGGTCGTCCTCATGCTGAGCGGGCAGCCGGGCAGTCCGGGACGCGTCTTCCAAGCCGGCGGCATCCAAACCATGATGGACGGATATGCGAAAACCCACGACGGACTCGCCCCAATCGTCATCGCAGCCGATCAGCTTGGCGCCGATTCGCACAACACGCTATGCGTGGATTCGAAGGTGTACGGCAATGCGCTGACCTACCTGACGCAGGACGTGGTCGACTGGGTGAAAACCAACCTGCCCGCCGCACAGGATGCCAAGGATTGGGCCATCGCCGGATTCTCGCAAGGCGCCACATGTTCGCTGCAGATCGGCGTGAACCATCCCGACCTGTTTGGCACCATGATTCCCACCGACAGCGAAATCAAACCGACCAACGGCAGCCGACAGGAAATGATCGACCGGTTCTTCGACGGCGACACCACAGCCTATGAGAACCAAGTGCCGGTCAACGCCATCCGCAACCACGCGCCCACCCATCAGATGCTCATCATAGGCGCGGGGGAGAAGGACACCACCTCAATACGCAACGTCAAAACAATCGCGCCGGTCGCGGCGAAAGCCGGCATGCGCGTCGCCGCCGTCGAATCGTCCGGCAACGCACACGACTGGCACGCCGTGCAGGACGTGCTGCGTTACGGGCTCGCCGTATTCGGCCACGACACCGGACTGGATGGTGCGAACCCGAACCTATCCGACTATCCGAATCTCAAACGCATCACGATATGACGATCCTGAACACAAACCCGCAAGCCTGAGAATCCCAGAAAAGGAAAGAAATGACTCAAACGCAAACCGCGCCTGCTAAACCAGCCGAGGCATCACCCGCGAAACCACTGTTCGGCTTCCGCGCGCTGCTCGCCGATCTGGCCGGATGGATCAGACGACACCTGCTCACCGTCTGCCTCGTGCTGTTCGTCATCCTCATCAACGTGGGCACGCAGATCGTGTGCGCGCTCATACGTCAGCCGTTCCCGCCGAGCCTGGCCAAAGTAAGTTTCGAAGCGCTCGCACGCGGCCGCTGGTACACCGCGCCGATATCCATGCTGTACGTGCCGAATCTGGGCCGTCTGCTCATCGACGTTCCGCTCATGCTGGTTGCGTTCGGCCTGGCCGAATCGGTGATCGGCAAAATCAAAACCGCATGGGTGTCCGTCATCACCACACTGGGTGGCGTGGCCTTGGGCATGGGACTGTGCTCCCTATCCGACGGGCGCAGCCCCCAATGGCATGCGATCTCGCATGATGGCGCCATCCTTGGTCCGCTGATTCTCGTCGCCGGCACCCTTATGTGCGCCAGCGCGTTCACAACCATGCTGTGGCGCCGCCGTATCCGCGTGATCGGCTATGCGGTCGTGCTCATCATGTTCCTCTACCGAGGCGAGGTGAGCGACTACTGCCTGCTTGCCACTTCGGTGATTGGCCACGTGCTCGGCTATCTGATGGCCTCCTGCACGCATGGTGACGAATACCGGCATGGCGCCATCTACGAAATGCGTCGGCTTATCGGCATCGTCGCGGGCGTGCAGGCCATCGGCTCGCTCGTCGCCGTCTCGTCACGCCAATCGTTCGGCCTGCTGTCCATGTTCGGACTGTTGACCGGCTCCACCGGCTTCGACACCGGACGTGTGGTCGACTGCCTCAGCGGCGCCTCGCATACGGACTGCTTCACGCAATACCGCATGATGCGTTTCACCATGCCCGGCAACTGGCTGGTATCCATCATGCCGACGCTGATGCTGCTGCTCATCGCCTGGGGTCTGTATCGAGGCCGTCATCTCGCAGCCGCGCTCAGCATCGTGTTCAACGCATGCACCATTGCGCTATCGACGGTGTTCTATGTGGCTATTCCGCTGTCCTACGTGGACGGCTCCGACGCCGGTGCATACATGGATGCGATATCCGCATTGCAACGGCACGGCGCATTCCACGCGATGCTGGCCACGATGGCGTTGCCGCTGCTGTGCATCGTCATCATCATCCTGTTCCGCGCATGTTTCACCATTCGCACGAAAAGCGAGACCGTGCTGCGCGGTATCGCCATCACGTTCGCCGCATTCGTATTACTGGGATTGCTGTACGTCGGCTACGGCCTGTCCATGCCGTCCGGCTTCAACGAAACGCCGCTGCTGGTCGATCTGATCGCAGACTACGTGCAGCGTTTGCTGCCGATTGGCCTGCTAAGTGGCGTGGAACCGGCGTTCGTGCCGGTCGGACTGCTTTCCGAAATCGTCTACCAGTGCGTCGGACCGATGTTTTGGCTGGTCGCGCTGTGCTGCACATGGGGTGGCCTGCGTGACCGTTCCATGATCAACGACGCGTACCGCCACCGCGTGGACGAGATCATCGGACTCGGCGGCGAATCCATGTCGTTCATGGCCACTTGGAAAGGCAACGATTACTGGTTCTCCGCCACCGGCCGTTCCGCCATCGCCTACCGCGTGTCGTACGGCATCGCATTGACCGTCACCGGACCTTTCGGCGACCCAGACGAATATGAGGACGATCTGCATGCGTTCGCCGGCTTCTGCACCCAACGTTCCCTGACGCCGGTGTTCTACAGCGTGCACGCCGAACAACGTGACGCGTTGGTCTCCGCCGGCTGGAACGCGCTCGACGTCGGCACCGAAATGGTGATCGACCCGGCCGCATGGCAGACGCGCGGCAAGAAATGGCAGGACGTGCGCACCGCCATCAACAAAGCCAAGCGCGACGGCATCACCGACGTGCTCGCCACATTCAAGGAATCGCCGTTCTCCGTGCAGACGCAGATCCGTGAGATTTCCGCGCAATGGGCCGGCGAGAAGGCCCTGCCTGAAATGGGCTTCACCCTGGGTGGCGTGGACGAGCTGGTCAATCCACGCGTCAAACTGCTGTACGCGGTGGACGCGGACGGTAAGGTGCTGGGCGTCACCAGCTGGCTGCCGACCTATGAGAACGGCAAAGTGGTCGGATGGACGCTCGACTTCATGCGTCACCGTACCGACAGCGTCAACGGCATCATGGAATTCCTCATCGCCCGCATGGCCGAACGGCTGCGCGACGAAGGCGAAGTGCGATTCATGAGCCTGTCCGCGGCGCCACTTGCCGGCATGAGCGGCGAAGGCCACGAACAGGGGGAGAGCGCCGTGCTCGACCACGTGCTGCAGATGGTGGCCGACATCATGGAACCGGCTTACGGATTCCACTCCCTGTTCCGCTTCAAACTCAAGTTCCATCCGGATGAAGCCAAAGTGTACATCTGCTATCCGGATCCGGCGAAACTGCCGCAGATCTCGCTTGCCGTCGCGCAGGCCTACGTGCCGTCGCTCACCCCAGCCGAAGCCATGCGATTCGTACGCACCATCGTGCCTACGAAAACGAACTGAAACCATGCGACCGGTTGACGGCCCGTCATCCCTGAGATGGGCTGTCGCTTTGGGTGCGCTCGGGGCTACACTGGGGAAGGTTCATAAAAAGTACTACGTTTCTCCATGAAAGGGAACAGTATGTCAGCTGAAGCAAACGTCGGCGTCGTCGGTCTGGCTGCCATGGGCGGCAGCCTCGCACGCAATCTCGCTCACCACGGCAACAAGGTCGCCGTGTTCAACCGCACCTACGCCCGTACCGAAAAGCTCATGAACGAGCACGGCACCGAAGGCGAGTTCTTCCCGGCGAAGACCCTCGAGGAGTTCGTGGACAGCCTCGTCAAGCCGCGTACCGCCATCATCATGGTCAAGGCCGGTGAGCCGACCGACGCCATGATCAACGCGCTCGCCGACCTCATGGAGCCGGGTGACATCATCGTCGACGCCGGCAACGCCTACTTCCCGGACACCATCCGCCGCGAGAAGGAGATCAGCGCCCGCGGCCTGCACTTCGTCGGCTGCGGCGTCTCCGGCGGCGAGGAAGGCGCCCTGCTCGGCCCCTCCATGATGCCCGGCGGCTCCGAGGAATCCTGGAAGACCCTCAAGCCGATTTTCGAATCCATCGCGGCCAAGGCCGAAGGCGAACCGTGCGTGACGCACATCGGCCTCAACGGCGCCGGCCACTTCGTCAAGATGGTGCACAACGGCATCGAATACTCCGACATGCAGCTCATCGCCGAAAGCTACGACCTGATGCGTCGTGGTCTTGGCATGACTCCGGCTGAGATCGGCGACGTGTTCGAGGAGTGGAACAAGACCGAACTCGACTCCTACCTCATCGAGATCACCGCCGAAGTGCTGCACCAGGTCGACAAGAAGACCGGCAAGCCGCTCGTCGACCTCATCGTCGACCACGCCGGCATGAAGGGCACCGGCACCTGGACCGTGCAGACCGCGCTGTCCCTCGCCGTGCCGGTCACCGGCATCGCCGAAGCCGTGTTCGCCCGCGGCCTGTCCTCCGAAGCCGACCTGCGTGAGGAAGCCCAGAAGCAGGGCTTCGCCGGCCCCGACGGCAAGCTCAACCTGAACGACGACGAGAAGAAGGCCTTCATCGAAGACATCCGTCAGGCCCTCTACGCTTCCAAGATCGTCGCCTACGCACAGGGCTTCAACGAGATCACCACCGCCGCCAAGGAATACGGTTGGGATATCGACCTCGCCGCCGTGGCACGCATCTGGCGTGGCGG
>ERZ779895.1634-NODE-1634-length-23001-cov-18.561405_pt1 | contig 23001 bp, 19 predicted proteins | sample MGYA00511093_ERZ779895 | MGnify/ENA primary metagenome ERZ779895 (study PRJEB29588, sample SAMEA2142970) | human gut metagenome | biome: human gut; feature: human-associated habitat; material: faeces | place: Denmark | collected 2008/2010 ... | reverse complement strand
CGCCCTCGTAACGGACGAAACGGCGGACCTTGATGTTCTCCTTGATGACCAGGATGAGGTTCTTCAGAGCCTCATCGACGGTCTCGCCGCTCTCGGTCTTGCATGCCATCAGAGCCTCGACATCAGCGGGGTTCTGCTTCATGATGACCTTGGTGGCCTCCTTGACGAAGGCGACGAACTTGTCGTTCTTGGCGACGAAGTCGGTCTCGGCGTTGACCTCGATGACGACGCCCACCTTGCACTCGGGGCAGTAATCAGCGTAGACCATGCCCTCGGCAGCCACGCGGCTTGCCTTCTTGGCGGCGGTAGCCAGACCACGCTCACGCAGGATCTCGATTGCCTTCTCGAAGTTGCCGTCAGCCTCGGTCAGAGCCTTCTTGCACTCCATCATGCCGCAGTCGGTCTGCTTGCGCAGTTCCATAACGTCCTTTGCAGAAATAGCCATTTTTGTTATTCTCCCTTACACGTTATTTGTTTGGTTGTGAGATGGGAAATCAGGCGTTTGCTGCATCCTCAGCGGGAGCGGCCTCCTGGTTGCCCTGCTTGCCTTCCAGCACAGCGTCAGCCATAGCGCCAGCGATCAGCTTGACAGCGCGGATAGCGTCGTCGTTGCCGGGGATGACGTAGTCGATCTCGTCGGGGTTGCAGTTGGTATCAACGATAGCAACGATGGGGATGTTCAGCTTGCGAGCCTCAGCAACAGCGATGCGCTCCTTGTGGGGGTCAACGATGAACATGGCCTTGGGCAGGGTCTTCATGTTCTTGACGCCGCCGAGGTACTTATCCAGCTTCTCCATCTCCAGCTCGAGCTTAGCGACTTCCTTCTTGGGCAGCAGCTCGAAGGTGCCGTTGTCCTTCATGTTCTGCAGCTGAGCCATACGGTCGATGCGCTTGCGGATGGTGCGGAAGTTGGTCAGCATACCGCCCAGCCAGCGAGCGTTGACGTAGTGCATGCCGCAGCGCAGAGCCTCGTCACGGATGGACTCCTGAGCCTGCTTCTTGGTGCCGACGAACAGGATGTCGCCGCCCTCAGCTGCAACTTCCTTCACGTAGTTGTAAGCCTCGTCCAGCTTCTTGACGGTCTTCTGCAGGTCGATGATATAGATGCCGTTGCGCTCGGTGAAGATATACTTCGCCATCTTGGGGTTCCAGCGGCGGGTCTGGTGACCAAAGTGAACGCCTGCCTCGAGAAGCTGCTTCATAGAAACGACTGCCATAGTAAAATTACCTCCAAAATTTGTTTTGCCTCCGCACACCGTGATCTGCCGCCGTATCGGACGGTTGCAGACTGCCCTCCACTCGTCAGAGCACAAAAGGGCATAGTGATGCGTGTGTAATGCTAAGTAATAATAGCACAAACCTCTGGCCGTTGCAAGGGGTTTTCGTGCTTTTTTCTAAAAAGAATCGTAGTTTTTCGTCAATCTGCGCCCTCGGCGATGCTCTCGAGGCCCATCCGGCTCAGGGCATAGCCTTTGCCGAACATGAGGTCGTACTGGAGCAGCCAGTGCTCATCGCTCCACTTCTGCTGCAAAGGGGTCAGCTCGTTCGAGGCGGTGCCGTCCTTCTCCAGAATGGTGCCGCGGGTGTTGGCCCGGTAGGCGGCCCGGAGCTGACGGCCAAGGAACTGGAAGTAGGCGGGCTGACGCAGGCCGAACAGCTCCATCATCACCGGCGAGATGTCGTAGGCGGCGATGGTGCCGAGGTCTACGGCGCGGTCGGAATAGTTCGACCACATCAGCAGGGTGGTCTGATGGAGGCGGGGGTCAGCGCTGGAGCCGCTGGCATAGCCGCTGCGGGTGTAGATGTCGTAATTCGAGTCGATGGGGTTGTAGTGGTCGCCCCAGAACACGAGGATGACCGGCTCGTCCACCTGCGAGAAGTAGTCCGTCAGCCTGCCCAGCATGGCGTCGGCGTCCCGGATGCCGGTGGCAAAGTCTTCCAGCGCACCCACGGTGCTGGCCTTGAGGCCCGCCGGGGCTTCGGTGACCTTCACCCGCTGGTCGTCGGGGTAGTTATCCTTATTATAATTGGTATGGTTCTGCATGGTGACGGCGTGGAGGAAGACGGGGGCATCGGACTGGGCCTTCATGGTCTCGTACTGGCCGATGATCTGGTCTGCCATGGAGTCGTCGGTGACGAGGCCGGTGGTCCAGTAGTGGCGGCGCACCTTCTGGACGCCGTGCATCTTCTCGAGGCTGATGAAGTCGTCGAGGCCGAGGTTGGGGTAGGCCGTGTCGCGGCTCCAGTATCTGGCCCAGAAGCAGTGGACCGCCGCCGTCTGATACCCTTCGGTCTTGAGGTAGCTGGGCAGGGCGAACATGGGTTTCGTCACGTGCTGCTGGTAGGGCTTGCTGCCGCTGGGCAGATAGGACACCGAGTAGCCCGTCAGGGCCTCGAACTCCACGTCACAGGTGCCGCCGCCGAAGCTGGGGCTGTAGACCCGGCCATAGGCGCTGGTCTGCTGCAGAGCGTGGAGGTTGGCCGAGACGTCGGTGTCGAACTGGAAACCGTACTGTTCCAGCTCCGAGACGTCCCAGTAGGACTCGTCCATCACGTAGAGGATGGTGGGCTGCTTCACCTGTTCGTCTGCCGGGGTCTGGGCGGCGTAAGAGCCGGGGTAGACCGGGCTGGTGGTGTACTTTTCCCCTGCCTCCACGTTGTCGAGGATGGCGTTGATGGCCTCCTCCGAGTAATCCTCGGGCTTGTCGATCTCCAGATTCGTCAGGTTGGTGAGGAAGCTGGTGATGACGCCGTAATAGCGGTAGTAGCGGTCCTGCATCCATGCGTCGGGCAGGATGCCCAGCGACTGGGTGACGGCAGGCTGCAAAAACACCCCGAAGATGAGGGCGCAGGTGGCCGCTGTGCTGGCCGCGAAGCCCGCCAGACGCTGCACCCACGGCAGCTTCTGACGCCCCCGGTAGAGGAAGAAGGAGCCGACGGTCAGAGCCAGCACCACGACGCCGGAGACGACCATGCTCTTCTGGACGTGGATGCCCGCCGCGGAGGCCACGCCGGCCGCCTCGGACACCTGCATCAAATCCCACGGGAGGAAGGGCTCGCCCCGGAGCTGCAGGATGTAAAAGTCCACCGTGGCGGGCAGACAGCCCAGCAGGGCCGACAGGAGGGTGGCCAGCGGGGCGAAGCGGGTGAGCCAGTCCACCGCCATCCAGACGAGGAAGAGCAGCCCCCACGCCAGCAGGTAGGCTTCTGGGTGGGGGAAGATGTACTGCACAAAGGTATCTCCGCTCAGGGTGCCGCGGGCGATGTACTCGGTGAGCACCAGAAACAGAAGGGTGGCCGCAGGCGGAAACAGCAGCCGCGCCCCGTGCAGCCGGAGGGACGCAGCACTCGGATGGTGTGTCATAAAGAAGTTCCTTTCACTTCTGCGTTTTTCGTATTATTTGAAGCTTATTTGAGGCGGCAGACTCCGCCCCAGTCCTCTATTATAATCATCCCGCCTCCAAAATCCAGCCCTGACGGACAAAAAACGGGTGAAAATCTTTCATCCGTTCAGCCACTGATGCAATTTATCCAGCAGTCCCCCGTGGGAGGGCGGCGGGGCGGGGATGTCCGTCCGCACGAGGATGGCGTCCAGACCGATGCGCTCGATGTCGGCCCAGGGGATGGTCAGGGTCTCGTCCCGGCCCAGCAGCCCGAAGAGTCGGGGCCGCCCCAGCAGAAGCAGGCTCCCGATGCGGGCCGTGTCGGCGTCCAGCTCCACATCGTCCACCCGACCAAGGCAGGCCCCGTCCTTCAGCTGGACGACTTCCTTGCTGCACAGCTCCCGAAAGGTCATCTCCCCCGCCCCCTTACAGTCCCATCCTATGCCGGTACGGGCCGGACGATGCAAAAGGGCTGGAAAATACTGCCCCGGATGTGCTATACTGGGCGCAGTGCGATCCCAACTTTTTTTAAAGAGGTATCATCGATGTATAAAAATATCGTGTTCGACTTCGGCGGCGTCATGGTGGATTTCGACCCCCACAAGTACCTCATCGACCTGTTCGGGAACCGGGGGCTGGAAGAGGAGGTCTACGACCTGACCTTCGGCAGCAGAGAATGGCGGCTGCTGGACGCGGGCCGCATCACCCGCCGGGAGGCCAACGAGCGGATGCTCGAGCGGGCCAGAGCCGTGGGCCGGGGCTTCGAGGTGGAGGGCGTGCTGGACGACTGGATGAGTATGCTCCGCCCCCGCCGCCGGATGCAGACGCTGGTGGCGCAGCTCAAGCAGCGCGGCTACTGCGTCTACTACCTGAGCAACATCCCCGAGGATGTGCTGGACCTGCTGATGCACCGGGACTTCGAGGGCCTCTTCGACGGCGGCGTGGCCTCCTGCGAAGTGAAGATCAACAAGCCCGACCCCCGCATCTATCAGGCCCTGCTGGACAAGTACCATCTCCGGGCCGATGAGTCCATCTTCATCGACGACCGGGCCGACAACCTCGTAGCCGCCAGCGCTCTGGGCTTCGGCATCTACGAGATGCACAACGTCGGCACCCTGCTGCGCAGCCTGCCCACCTTCGGCGTCAGCCTCCACTGAAGCACAAATGATAAAAGACCCCTGCCCGGCTGTCGGGCAGGGGTCTTTTTTTGCGCACTTACTTCTTCTCGTAGCTCTGGCAGTAGTGCGGGATGTCCACCTGCTGAGAAGAGCAGGTGCAGCGCTCCGTCACCGTGATCTCGGGCAAGTCACACTTGCAGCTCCCCACGTTGTGGCGGCACTCGCAGACATCACAGCGGACACCTGTGTTTTCCATTCATTCATCACCTCTTTGTCCCTAGGTTGCCCCAAAGACGCGGGATGATGCAGGATGGGCCGGTGTTATTTTTTACCAGTTGGCCAGATCAGCGCCCAGCTTGCGGCAGGCAGCCTGAACGTCGTCGTCGGGCGTCTCGTTGCAGATGAGGCCCTCGTCGCTGAACAGCTGTGCGCCGTCCTCTTTGGCGCGCTCGCACCAGTCGCGCATCCACTGGCCGTCGCCCCAGCCGTAGGAGCCGAACAGAGCCACCTTCTTGCCGTTCAGAGAGCCTTCGAGACCCGCGAACATCGGCTCGAACTCGCTCTCCTCCAGCTGCTCCGCGCCCATGGCCGGGCAGCCGAAGGCCACCACGTCATACTCGCCCAGCTTTGCTGCGTCCATCTCGGCGCAGGGGACGATGGCGGCGGCAGCGCCTGCACCCTCCGCGATGCAGTTTGCCATGGTCTCGGTGTTGCCGGTCGCGCTCCAGAATACGATTGCTACTTTGCTCATAATGTTCAGCCTCACTTTTGATTTATTGGGTTAGCTGTTTCTAACTTTTTGCTCCATAAAAATGCGTCGGAAGCAGGCTCAGACGCATCTCTTTAGTTAGATTTCTCTAACCGTCCATAGGATACCACAGCGCCGCTGCTTTGTCAAGCGGTCACAGAGGCTAACTTTTCCAGAAGTTTTACCCCGCTCTCACCAGCCGGAACGCCACCGTCAGCACCCCCAGGATGACCGGCTGATGGAGCAGATAGAGCACCAGCGAGTGACGGCCCATCCAGCCCAGCGGCGGGCAGACCGACCTGCGCAGCGGCGCGAGGCGTCCGCGGCCCACAAGGTGGTGGAGGAAGTACCCCGCCCAGAACAGAAACAGCCAGGGCAGCAGCGGGAAATAGTCGGTGGAGAAAAAGCTCTTCGGCATGAAGCCCAGATAGGCCGTGGTGTAGCTGGCGTAGAGGGCCTGCGGCAGGGCCAGACGCCCGCCCGGCAGGTTCCAGAAGCCGTTCATCGTCGGGTAGGTTCCCCAGAACAGCAGGGCGCTGACGGCCACGCCCACGGCGGGCGGGACGCGGCGCAGCAGCGGGTCCAGCGCGGCGGTGAGGAGCATGGACGAGCCCAGCAGAGTCAGTACCCCGAACCACACCACGTCCTCGGGCAGGAAGAGCAGGGTGACGGCTGTGACCAGCGCCCCTGCCCCGAAGACGACGGCTCCCCGCCGGAACGGATGATGCCCCAGCGGCAGGCAGAAGCCCGAAAGCAGGATGAAGACCCAGCAGATGCTCTGCTGCCACACAAAGCCCGGGCGTCCGGTGTACCACTTCTGGGCCACGCCGAAGAGGAACACCACGTCCCACATCCCGTGGTAGAGCATCATGCTGATGAGGTCGAGTCCCCGCAGCTCGTCCAGAAGACGATAGCGGGCGGCAGTTTGCAGTTCCATAGAGTCCTCCTTCCCTCTGATCAGACTGGGGAGATCATCGCACAAAAAGACCTCCCTGCAAAGACAGGGAGGCCGCAGTGGTTCAACGCTTACTTCTCATCGCGGGGCAGCAGGCAGTTGAGCAGGATGGCCACGAAGGCAGCAGGCACGATGCCGCTCTCACCGCAGATGAGCTGGACGAACTGGGGGGTGTTGGCAAGGATCTTGGCGTTTGCACCCATGCCGTAGCCCACGCCCAGCGCCACAGAGACGATGGTCAGGGTGCGGGGAGTCATCTTCTCCTTGGTGATGAGCTGGATGCCCGACACCACGATGGAGGAGAACATCATGACGGCAGCGCCGCCCAGAACGGCCTGCGGCATGATGGAGATGAGTGCGCCCAGCTTGGGGATGAGGCCGCAGAGCATCAGGAAGATGGCGCCGGTGGCCAGTGCGCCCCGGTTGACCACCTTGGTCATGGCCACGAGGCCCACGTTCTGGCTGAAGGAGGTGTTGGGCAGGACGCCGAAGCAGGCGGCGACGGTAGAGCCGAGGCCGTCGCAGATGATGCCGCCGCTCAGCTCCTTATCGGTGGCCTCGCGGCTCATGCCGCCCTCCATGACGCCGGAGATGTCGCCCACCGTCTCCACGGCGGTGACGATGAACATGATCATGACGGGCAGGATGGCGCGGAGGTCGAAGACGATCTTGACCGGCACCAGCTTCGGGATGGCGAACCAGCTGGCCTCAGCGACCTTGTTCCAGTTCAGCACCCATGCTTTGGTGAACTCCACGCCGTCGGCGGTGACGCCGGTGGTGGGCAGGACGAAGCCCATGACGATGGCTGCCAGATAGCCCGCGATGATGCCCACGAGGATGGAGGAAGAGCTGAGGAAGCCCTTGGTCCAGTGCTTGAAGAAGAGGATGACCACCAGCACGAAGACGGCCAGCAGCAGGTTCTCCACCGAGCCGAAGTCCTTGGCTGCGTTGCCGCCGCCGAAGGAGTTGACGCCCACGGAGATGAGGGACAGACCGATGGACAGCACGACCGTGCCGGTGACCACCGGCGGGAACAGCTTGCGCAGGGGCTTCAGAAAGACGCCCAGCACGCTCTCGAACAGGCCGCCCAGAATGGATGCGCCCATCATGGCGCCGTAGGCCGTGACGTCGCCGCCCATGGTGGCAGCCACGCTGTTGAACACGCCCAGAAAGCCCGAGCTGGTACCCATGATGATCGGCACTTTGCCGCCCACAGGGCCGAGGCCGTACAGCTGCACCAGCGTGACGATGCCTGCCACGAACATGGCGTTCTGCAGCAGGCTCACCTGCAGGTCTGCGAACTCACCGCCCGCGAGGCCGCAGGCGCTGGTGATGATGAGCAGCGGGGTGAGGTTGCCCACGAACATGGCGAACACGTGCTGCAATCCCAGCGGGACAGCGTGGCGCAGCGGCATTTTCGCCTCAAACTCATATGCCGAATTTTCCAGTTCAGCGCTTTTTATCATATCCTGGCTCCTTTACTTCACTTCAGGTTTTTGTAACAAGCATAGAAAATTATAGCAGACCGGAACCGGGAACGGTAGGGCTTTTTCGAGTTTTTATTCATATTTTCGTAATAAGTCGTACTTCTACACCCCCGGCACAAGCACGGAGGGCAGGCTTCCCTTTGTACAACCTCTCCGTCATCGCTAACGCGATGCCACCTCTCCTTGTAGGAGAGGCCTTGGCAGTCCCCGCAAAGTGAACGGTTTCGCCAGAGGCTCCCCTACTAGGGGCAACGGCGATGACCGCCGCCAGCGGCGGAAACAGGGAGTCGCCGTTGGGGCCGCGGCCAGCAGGATGCAAGCGACAGCGCAGCAGACGCTGGGAGCCGCAACCCGGCCTTGTCTGCGAAGCAGACTGAGAGGTTGTACTAAGACAGAGCCTTTCCTTTGTAGGAAAGTCCGGCTCGTGGCATCGCTTCCTGTATCTTTTTGTTGAAGTTTATGGTATACTTATTTTGCGGCCTTGCCCGCCCATTGACACCTGATCAACAGGATGGTGTGGGGGGAAAAAACCTGCTGCTGTTGCAGAAGAACTTGTTTTTTCAAACTCTATGCCGACAAGCTGGAAAAACGGCGCTTTACCCAGAATGTCCAGCCGCAAAAAAATTGCGGACTACTTTGGCATTACCGTTGAAGAGCTTATGGGCACAAAAAAAGAGCCCGCCGGGATGGGCGAGCTCGACAAACAGATGCAGGAAATTGTGGCGTTGCTTAACAGCGCAACGCGGTGGAAACGCTGCTGCGCTCCCGGGCAAAGCCGGAGTGAATCAGCCGACAAACGGCAGATCTGTTTTGGCAGGGGCTTCGGTCAGGATGGCCAGAACCTCGGGGACCAGATCAGGGTACTGCCGCAGGATAGCAAGGATCTCTTCATTTGTCATCATGCCAAAGCGCTCCTTTTTGTTGTATTTATAATTTTATGTTACAACAGCTATAAGCTGAAATCAAGAGGAAAGAGGCAAATCAAATGAAAATTACAGAAAAATGCAAAGTTATTGTGGCAGGCAGCCTTGTGGCCGCTCTGATGGCAGGTACTGCATTGCCCGCGCTGGCCGCCAGCCCCGCCGGGGACGTTCCCTTTGCGGTGCTCGCGCAGCAGAATAGTGCTGTGACCCCGGAGCAGGTAGAAGCGCTGATCAGCCAGATCGGTACTGTCACGCGCAGCAGACGCGCGGCAATCGTGGCCGCTTTGGATGCCTATAACCAGTTGGATGATGCAGGAAAAACTGCTGTCACCAATTTTGGTGTGCTGGCAGAAGCACAGCAGATTCTTGGTATTCAGGATGCACTTGCAAAGTGCAATGTCAACTACGATGCAGTAGAAGACTGCTGGGCGATTACAACCCCGCATGATGACAGCATCGATAAGCGCAAGACGTGTGGCATTGGCCCCAACCTTTATATCTGGGACAAGGGGAACACTATTGTTTTCTGGGAAGATTTTACTTACATGGGCTCTTCCGAGCTGGATATCGATGACATCATTCTGCGCGGTGGAGATTATAAGTACACTTACATTTGCGATTATGATAACTCCGGTTATGGATACGACAAAGAGCTTGGTAAATGGTTTGCATGGGCCACCTTTGAAATGGAAGACAGTGAAGTCGAATGGTTGCGAAACCTTTTGAGTGCCGATACCGTTATCATGCGTTTCGAGGGAACGGATTATAGCAAGTTTGATTACACATGGACGGTGCAGGACCGGCAGGCAATCACCGATATTATTGACCTCTATCATCTTCTGAAAGCAGTTACACCGGAAGTGCGTGAAAAAGCACTGCGTAACTAATACGTTCGGCCTAGGGAATAGAAGCTTGGAAGAAAAAGTCTCTTCATGCCAGTGAACAGGAGCGTCCCCGATGTGGCGCAGAAGAGAAAAGACTGGAACGGCCTTATATCTGGATTCAAGGCAAGTGACCTTGTGTTTCTGGATGAAAGCGGATGCAATACGGATATGACAAGAAGGAGCCCGGGTTGCGGCTCCCAGCGTCTGCTTCGCTGCCGCTTGCATCCTGCTGGCGGCGGCCCCAACAGCTCCTCCCTGTTTCCGCCGCTGGCTGCGGTCGTCGCCGTTGCAAGTGGCTTGACCGGTACGACGATGACCGTAAGCCCAACTAAATGAAAAGCCCCCTTGGAGGTAGCGACTCCGAGGGGGGGGGTTCCTTTTTGGGGTGACAATCTTGACCCTTGACATTCCTGACTTTAGGATACCCGATCCCCCGCAAAAGTCAAGCGCTGTGCAGAAAGTTTACAACTTCACTCACACCCCCGGCACAAGCAGTCTCCGCGCCCTCGGCCCGGACGGTGAGGGACACATCCAGCGCGCCGCCTGCGCTGGCGCATTGCAGGTCCTGAACGCTCAGCCAGCACTCGGGGTAGGCGTCGGCATCCTCGGGCAGGTCGGCGGGGAGAGGCAGGGCGTAGTCCAGCGCCTTTTCGTAGCACTCCATCTCCCCGAGGGTGTTTTCCGCAAAGGCCGACACCACGGCCCGGGCCGTCAGGACGGCTCTCCCCTCCTGCCGCGTCAGGCTCACCGGCCCGAAGGAGGCGAAGCAGGCTAAAATCTGCGCTCCGGCGTCGGGCAGAGGGCCGGAGCCCCGCAGCACCGTCGTCTCGTCCAGCGCGCAGTGCAGCGACTCGGTGGCGAGAGTCTGGGGCGTGAGGGTCGTCTCGAAGCGGGTGGAGAAGGCATCGGCCACGCATTGGAGCTGGTAGGGACGCCAGCCGCTCAGCCGCAGCATCGCTGTGGCCGTGAGGGTGGTGGAGGCAGAGCCGTCCTCGGTGGTCTCCCCTTCCGCCGCCGCAAAGCCCACCGGCTCCAGCACGCAGAGGCAGCGGCAGTCCTCGCTGAGGCCGTCTGCATCCAGTATCTGGTTGAAGGGCAGGTCGGCGGTCTGACTGCGGAGGGCGGCGTCCCCTTCGGCCCGCCATGCGCAGAGGACGTGCAGCACCCCCTTCGCCACAGCTTTGCCCTGCATCCGCTTCAGCTCCCCCACCTCGGCGGTGCCGGTGATGTCGAGGATGGCGGCGGGGGGCTTCGGGAAGGTCAGCGCCCCCTCGATGGTCACGAGCTTTTCGAGGGTGGCGGCCGCCGCACCCCTGCCAGCGTGACCGGCTTCTGCTCGATGCCGCCCTCGCTGAGGGCCGTGATGACCTCGGTGGACAGCTGGGCGTGGACGCTCACCACCAGCCCGTAGGCCCCCCGCACCTCGATGCGGCGGGGGTTGACGGCCCGGCAGTTGAGGTATTCGGTCTGGCCCTCGACGCAGGCTGTCCACGCCGTGGCCGCGAAAGAGGGCAGCTCGAGGGCCTTGGTGAAGGGCAGCTTCTGCTCGGTCTGGCACAGCCCCGCCCCCTCCTCGCCCTGATAATACACGGTACAGCGCAAATATCCTTCCAGCGTCAGCCGCCCGGGGGCCAGCTGCTTTTGCAGCACCACCGGCTTTGCGAAGCACTTGACGATGCGCTGCACCGGCGGCAGATAGTCCGAGATCAGTAGTTCGGTCTCGAGGGGCAGCTCCGCCTTGGCGGTGCAGTCCGCACCCGCCGCAGGCAGAACGTCCCGGAACACTTTCAGCTCCATGGTGATGCTCCTTTCCTGTCCTTGCTCTGATGAGAGTGTATGCGGAGCAAAGCCGGGCTATGCCCTGCGCCAGCCCACAGGCGCAAAAAGGCCCCCTCGGGGCGGTGGCCGAAGGGGGCGGAAGGGTTATTTCAAGAAAAGGGTGTGTAAGGCAGGGCTTGCATCATCTGTGTTACCAACGAATCATAACCATTGCGGCGTAGGTTTTGCCGTTTTTCTGGAATACACTGGCATATAGATCAAACGAGTCTGTGCTTTGTATCCAGCTTTTCAACCTGCCGTAAGTCTCCCAACTCGGGGCATGAGTCGGAGTATTTGAGCTAACTCCGCCCAGAGTAAGCCAATCATAATAAAGCCATCTGTTCTCAGAAAAATCAAAGTCTGTCTGACTGGGCTGCATCTCCCATACATCCACCGCTGTACGCTTATGCGAGTGAGTCATCGTCAGCTTGTCCTTTGCGATTTTGTTAAGGGCCTCTTTGGCAGTATTGTTCAGCTCGCCGCTGTTGTTGTACCAGCTCTCCGGGTCAAAGCTCTTTGCCACTTCCTGAAGCATCGGCTCTGCCTCGTCCTTTTGCCTGTTGGCTCTGGGAAGTCCAAACCACTGGATGATGCCATTTTCGAGCGTCTCCGACTCATCAAGGCCCGTGCCATTCCCGCGGGAAGCGCTGCTCGACCCGCCGCCGAAAAGCCAGTCATACACGAGCTCGACTGCGTCCAGCGGGGTGCAGGCTGTCAGGGACGCCGTCAGCACCGCGCCAGCCAGGGCGAGGGCAAGGAATTTTTTCGTTTCATGGTGATTCCTCCTTTTTCCTGGGTGTTTTTGATACTTCCATTATAACCCGTCCCCGCCGCAGTTGCAACGGCGATTCGCGCAGGTTTTGGGGCGATTCACGCAGAAAAAAAGCCCCCGGGGAGGTCGCAACTCCTTGGGGGCTTGGCATTTTGGGGTGATAGTCTGGGGGAAGGTTTACAAGGCTGCTGCCTAGGGCAGGCCCGTCTTCGTACAACCTCTCCGTCAGCGCTGACGCGCTGCCACCTCCCCTACCGAGGGGAGGCTTTGGCAGGCCGCAGTGTTTCCTGTATCTTTTTGGCGAAGTTTATGGTATACTTGTTTTGCGGCCTTGCCCGCCCATTTTATTAAAGGAGCCCGGGTTGCGGCTCCCAGCGTCTGCTTCGCTGCCGCTCGCATCCTGCTGGCCGCGGCCCCAACAGCTCCTCCCTGTTTCCGCCACTGGCGGCGGTCGTCGCCGTTGCATTTGTAAGTGGCTTGACGGATGGCTGAAGGGCCGTAAGCACTAAAAAGGACCCCCTTTCGGAGATTGCAGCTCCGGGAGGGGGTCTTTCCTTTTGGGTGAGCCAATGGACTATTTGCTTCTACCTTTATCACTTTTATTATATGCCATTCCCCGCAAAAGTCAAGCGTTGCGCAGAAAGTTTACAAGCGCATCATCGGGCCCGGACAACGACCATCAAGCAGTATTCCCGGCCATCGACGGTCTTATGGCAGACGCCGACACGCAGCTTGGTATTGACCGTGGGCGACACATCTTTATAGTACACCCTGACCACCGGCGCACCGCTGGAGAACCGCTCTACCTGCTGAAGGGCGCTCATCCCGGTGGAGTCGAAAGCAACAAAGCTCACGAAATTGCTCTGCGCGTAGGCTTTCAGGCTGTCTCTCAGGAAGCCTTCCAGCGTCTGACCGGCGTCTATGGGGAAGTTCCCGTCCAGCCAGATGATTCCCTCTGGGGTATTCTGGAACCAGTCCGGGGTGAACGCGGGCCGAATGGTGCGGGTCAGCGCGGGGACGCTGTAAGAGACTTCGACGTTTTGGGAGTTTCCCTTGAAGATGTCGGCGACGGCCTCCGCGACGAGCCTGTCCTCTCCGTTTCCGCCGCCGGAACAGCCGGTGAGCAGGGCCAGCATCAGCACGCCCGCAAGGGCGAGGGCAAGGAGCTTTTTCAGTTTCATGGTCGTATCCTCCGTTCACTGTGGTGTTTTTGACACTTCCATTATAACCCGTCTCCCGCCGCAGCTGCAACGGCCATTCGCGCAGGTTTTGGGGCGATTCACGCAGGTTTCGGGAAATACGGCTGCTCCGAGAGGGGCGGGGTATCTTGCGAAGTTCCGCTTTTTTAGCGATAGTTCGTTTGAAATCGAACATCGCAAGCTTTGCGAAGTTGGACTTTCGTGCGAAGTTGGAACATCGCAAATGACCCGAACATCGCAAACCTTGCGAAGTTCCAATATTATACGTATCTATATCAAATATTCCGAACATCGCAAGATGTTTCACCACAGTAGGACAGCATAATGTAATTTTTGTTTCGTCCGTCTCTTTCGCGCAGCTTCACCGTCTTGATTTTGCCTGCTTGTTTTAATTCTGCCCGCGCATTGTCAAAAGTACGTTTGCTGCAATTCATCTGCTTCAGCACTTCTGCACAAAGCTCTTCGCTGCCCATACTGGCAGTTTTGCTCTCGCTCAGAATGTCAAGGATTGTTTGCGCGGTATCCTCTTTCGTTTGGGCGGTGCGGACGCGGCGCTCCTCCACGAAGTCGGCGTCCTTCTTGTCGGTGCGGCTGTCAAAGACGGCCACCGCTGTCTTCACGCCCTCCACCTGCGCCTGCTCGATGTGGAGCAGGGCCGTCCGGGCCGGGGCGGAGTAGCTGCTCTTCTCGTGGCTGAGGTAGAGCTTTTCGCTGTTCTTGTCGCGGCCCATCATGAGGACGCTGCGGGCGATGTCCCAGATGTCGGAGCTGTCGGCCAGACGGGCGCGGCCCGAGACGTTGGCGCGCTTGTTGGTGTGCATCGAGATGAGGGCCGCGCAGCCGTGCCTGGCGCAGAGGGCTTTGAGGGGCAGCAGGGCGCTGCGCATCTGGTTGCGGCTGGCCATTTCCACCCCCGCGGGCAGAAAGCTCTGCAGCGGGTCGATGATGACGAGGGCGGGCGCGGCCTTTCCCACGTACTTTGCAAAGCTCGTGTCCGGGATGCAGAGCGGGCTGCCGGTGCGGGCAAAGTAGGCGTCGCTGGTGACCACCATCACCCGGCTCATATCGGCCCCTGCCGCCGTCAGGCGGGCTTTGAGCACCTTGCCGGGGTCGTCCTCGCCGGAAAAAAGGAGGACGCTGCCGGTCTTCTCCGGCGGCTGGGGGAAGAAGCCGGAGGTCCGGCCCGCCGTGACATACGCAATGAGCTGGGCCTGCCAGATGCCCTTGCCGGTGCCGCCGTCGGCACCCAGAAGCGACACCTCCCCCATGGGCAGCAGCCCATCCACCAGCCAGCTCACGTTCTGGATGGGGACGTTCTCGAGGCAGTCGGGGGTGAAGTTGAAGGGCGCGGCGCGGCGGCGGTCCCGGAAGCGCGCCCGGGCCGCGTCGGCCTTTTCCCGGTAGGCGGCGTAGTCCTCGGCGATGCGGCTCTGGAACTCCTCCCGGCCCACCGCTTCCAGCTCGCTCTTGCCGTCGGCCAGCCAGCGCTCCATCCGGAAGGTCAGGCCCTGCCAGAAGCCCAGCTCCTTCGCCCTCGCCTCCACCAGCTCGGAGCGGCTGAGGACGTCCTCGGGGCGGTCCTGCCCGGCGAACCAGTAGGTCAGCCGGGAGAACAGCTCCTCTTCGGTGCGCACCGTGCCGAGGTAGGCCACGAAGTCGTCGTAGCTGCCCGGGGTGCGGTCGGTCATGTTTTTCTGCATAAAAAACTCCTTTCGCAGGTTGTTTTGTTGCTTTTATTATAACTACGAAAGGTTGTGCAGTCAACGCAAGCTTTCTGCGTATTTCTGCGCAGAAAAAGAGAAAAAAACCCTCGGGGCGGCTGCTCCGAAGGGGGTAAAATTTAACCATGGCAGATCCATGTCGTTTTCGGGGCGATTCATGCAGCAAAAAGCCCCCGGGGAGGTTGACCTCCTTGGGGGCGTTGCTTTTATTGTATCTTTTTGCCGAAGTTTATGGTATACTGGGGATGCGGCTCGTCCCGCCCAATCTACCAAGGATGGGAGAAGGGGGGTGTCGCCTTATGGCGTATATTTTTTCTTTTGTTCTGTCCGTCGCAGCGAATGTAGCGTCCTACTACATCTGCAAGTGGCTTGACGGATGGCTGAAGGGCCGTAAGCACTAAAAAGGACCCCCTTTCGGAGATTGCAGCTCCGGGAGGGGGTCTTTCCTTTGGGTGCGCCGATGGCGTATTTGCTTTTTCTTTTGCTACTTTTATTATATGCGATTCTCTGCAAAAGTCAAGCGTTGCACAGAAAGTTTACAGAAACTGCCGCGCAGCGGCTTTTCATTTCTTTCAGTCCTGCGTTTCTTTCCGGATGCCGAACAGCCTCCGGAGCAAGCCTCTCAGGCACTTGGGGCTTTTGAGAACGACCACCTGCATAGAGCCGACCACCTTTCGTCGCTTGATACGCCATTATAGGCGTCCCGCGCCCGGAATGTTCCGGTTCAGCTCAGGATCGGCCCGTCCGGCACCGTCTCCACCACCACCAGCGCGCCCTTTTGGGTGGAGATGGTGATGCAGTCGGAGCCCTCGGCATACTCGTTGCTGACGCCGAGGGGGTAGCCTGCGGTGAGGACGGCGTCGGTCAGCTCGTAGAAGGAGCCCCGCTCCGAGACCCCCTCTGCCCTTCCCTCCATCGGGAAGACCGAGAGGTAGAAATACCCGTCCTTCGGGTAGCGGCGGGTCTCGCCGGGCATCACGAAGGTGATGCGGCTGCGCTCGTCCAGAAGCGTGGCGCGGACGCCCCGCTGTTCGAGGCCGAGGCCGGTGCAGAGGTTGGCCAGCGTATGCTCGAGGCGTCTGCCGCCCAGTACACCCAGCAGCAGCGCCTCGTCGAAGCCCTTCTCGGAGGCCAGCTTTGCCGCGTACTCGGTGTCGGTGTCGTCCTTGACGTGGGGCAGGATGATGGTGTCGTCGCCCTCCTGCGCCGGGCAGGGTGCGGTGTCGAAGTCGCCCACGATGATGTCGGGGCGGCAGTGGAGCGGCGCACAGTTGCGGTAGCCCGCGTCGCAGGCAATGATGGTGTCGCCGGGCCGCAGGGCCGACGCCAGCGAGGCGCTGACCGGGCAGGCGGAAATGATAACACAGCGGGACATGGGATTCCTTCTTTCTGGGAAGTATGATAACACAGCGTCTTTTTCTGTATCTTTTTGCCGAAGTTTATGATATACTGGTTCTGCGGTTCATCCCCGCTATCTTACGGGAGAGGGGGTGGAGATCTTGGCCTACCTAATGGCATTCTTGGTAGCGGTCGCGGCAGATGTTGTGGGACACATCATCTGTAAGTGGCTTGACCGTTACGACGATGACCGTAAGCCCGACTAAAAGAGAACCCCCTTTCGGAGCGGGCACTCCGGGAGGGGGTTTTCTCTTTCTTAGGATGGTCAACTTGACCTTTGGCATTCCTGACTTTAGTATACCCGATTCCCCGCAAAAGTCAAGCGCTGTGCAGAAAGTTTACAGGCACTCTTCTCTTGGCATTTATTGTATCTTTTTGCCGATGTTTATGGTATACTGGTTCTGCGGTTCATCCCGCCCATCTTACTTGGGAAGGGAGGTGAAACCAATGATCCATATTCTCACAATCCTGGAGTCTGCCGTGGCAAATATAATTTCACATTATATCTGCAAGTGGCTTGACAGACTCGACAAGGACCGTAAGCCCGACTAAATGGAAAGCCCCCTGGGAGCGGCAACTCCTTGGGGGCTTTTCTTTTTTAGTGAAACCAATGGAATCTTCTCACAATCCCATCTTTAGTATATGCGATTCCCCGCAAAAGTCAAGCGCTGTGCAGAAAGTTTACAGGGCAGGACTCGTAAGCAAGGCCCGTCTTAGTACAACCTCTCAGTCTCACTCCGTTCGACAGCTCCCCTAGTAGGGGAGCCTCTGGCGAAACCGTTCACTTTACGGGGACTGCCAAGGCCTCTCCTACAAGGAGAGGTGGCATCGCGTCAGCGATGACGGAGAGGTTGTACTACGGACAGCTCCACCGTGACGGAGAGGTTCATCCCCTCCTCTGCCACTCCTTCACATCCTTGACCTCATCGTACATGGCGCAGTAGCTGTCGTAGCGGGTCTGGGAAAGCTTGCCCTCCGCGAGGGCGGCGCGGACGGCGCAGCCCTTCTCGGAGCGGTGGGAGCAGCCGGTGAACTGGCACGCGCCGAGGTAAGGCCCGAACTCCGGGAAGGCGTGTTCCAGACCCTCTTTCGGGATGAAGCCCGCCCGGCTGGCCTCGAGGCTGGCGAAGCCCGGGGTGTCGGCGATGCGGCCCCCGAAGGCTTCAAAGATAGTCACCTCGCGGGTGGTGTGACGGCCACGGCCCAGCTTCTGGCTGATGGCGGCGGTCTGACGCTCCACGTCGGGCAGGAGGGCGTTCAGCAGGGTGGATTTGCCCACGCCGGAGTTGCCGCAGAAGGCGCAGAGACGGCCATTGATCCAGTGTTTGATGTCGTCCAGACCCTCGCCGGTGGCGTAGTCGATGCGGATGAAGGGCAGGGTCGATTTTTCGTAGGCGCTGCGCAGAAACTCCGCCTCGGCGAGGTCGCATTTGGTGCAGACGATGACGGGCTGGACGCCCTTATCCACCGCGATGGCCGAGAGCTTATCCAGCACGAGGGTGCTGGGGGTGGGCTGGGTGGTGCTTGCCACGAGGAACAGCACGTCGAGGTTCGCCATGGGCGGGCGGACGAAGACGTTCCGCCGGGGCGCAATGCCCGCGATGACCGCCGCGCCGTTCTCGGTCTCCAGCGTCACCACGTCGCCTGCCACGGGGGTGATCTTCTGCTTGCGGAAGATGCCCCGGGGCTTGCACTCCACGATGCCTTCCGACGTCTTGACGTAATAAAATCCGCCGATGCCTTTTGTGATATAACCTGTCATACCTTCTCCTTTAGCCCAGCCAGGACGTCCACCAGTCGCTGAGACCGCCGCCGGTGGAAGAAGACGAGCTGGCGCCGGTGCTCTCGCTGGAAGAGCTGCTGCCCCCGAAGAGGCCGCCCAACCAGCCGCCAGAGCCGTCGCTGCTGGCGGTGCTCTCGCTGGGTGCTTCGGGTTCCGGTGCAGGCTCAGGGCCTGCGCTGACCACGACGCTGACGCGGGTGTTCAGCTTGGCCGATGCGCCCTCGCCGGGGTTCTGGCTGATGATGCTGCCCACGGGCTGGTCGCTGTACTGCTCGGTCTGGCTGCCCAGACCCAGTTTCCGCTGCACCAGCAGGGTACGGGCGTCGTTCACGTTCATGCCGATGAGGCTGGGGACTTTGGTGGTGGTGGCCACCTGCGGGCGGCTGACGTAGATCACCACCGTGGTGCCTGCGGCCACCTGACTGCCTGCGGCGGGGTCGGTGCGGATGATGGAGCCTGCGGCCACCGACTCATCCACGGCCTGAGTGACCAGCACCGACACGCCCAGGTCCTTCAGCTGCTGTTCGCCGTCGGCCTGCACGTAGTTGGTCAGGTCGGGGACGGTGACGTAGTGGATGCCGAGGCTGACGGTGAGGGTCACGCTCTGGCCCTCGCGGACGGTGCGGCCCGCCACCGGCGACTGCTTGTAGACATAGCCTGCGGCGTAGTCGTTGCTGTACTCCTCTTCCCAGTTGACGACCACCTGACCGGAGGCCACCTGCTCAGAGGCGTTCACCTCGTCCTGCGTCATGCCGCTGAAATCGCTCAGCACGATGTCGGAACGGTCGGTCATGATGTTGCTGGAATCGTTCAGGATGGTCCAGCACAGGGCCGCACAGGCCAGCGCAAAGGCCGTCGTGATGCCCAGCAGCACCGGCATAAAGGCGCTGCGCTTCTTCTTTTTCGCCTTGGCCTTGGGGCGGGCGGGATTCGCCGCCGGTTTCTCCGGGGGTCTGCGGATGCTGCGTTTCTGCGGCATGGGGTCATTCACCACCTTTTCAGGTTCTTCCTTTACATATTGATACTGGAACGTGACGGAGGGGTCCTGCACGTAGGCGTCCAGCGCTTCCAGCATCTCTGCGGCGCTGGAATACCGGTTGACCGGCAGCTTCGCCATGGCGCGTTCCGTAATTTGCACGAGGCCCAGCGGCACGTCCGGGGCAAGCTCTGCCAGCGGCTTCGGGGTGTCCCGTATCTGCTTGCGGGCCACCTCCACCATGTCGTCGGCGTCGAAGGGCAGCCTGCCCGAGAGCATCTCGTACATCATGACGCCCACGGAGTAGATGTCGCTCTTGGGGTCGGTCTCCTCCCCCTTCGCCTGTTCGGGGCTGATGTAGTGGACGCTGCCCATGGCCTTTTTGCCGTTCTGTATCTGGTTCTCGGCCCGGGAGATGCGGGCGATGCCAAAGTCCATCATCCGCAGCTGGCCGTTGTCCAGCAGCATGATGTTCTGGGGCTTGATGTCCCGGTGGACGACGCCGTTGCGGTGGGCGTGGTCGAGGGCGCGGAGGATCTGGGCGATGAAGTGGACGGTCTCCCGGCTGGTGATCTTGCCGCCCCGCTCGTTGAGGTACTCCCGGAGGGTCATGCCCTCCACGCACTCCATCACGATATACTGTAAGTTTTCGCTGACAGAGACGTCGTAGACCTTGACGATGTTGGGGTGGTTGAGCAGGGAGATGGCCTTGGACTCGTTCTTGAAGCGGCGGACGAGGTCGGGGTCGTGCATCAGCTCCTGACGCAGCACCTTGACAGCCACCACCGTGCCTTCCGGCACAGGCCCGCCGGGGGCAGAGACCACGGCCTTGTAGACGTTGGCCATGCCGCCTTCGCCGATGAGCTCCTGAATGGTGTAGAGCCCGTCCAGCGTCTTGCCGATGAGATTATCCATGCTTCACCTCCAGCGGCTCCACGCCCAGCAGCAGCGCGGTGATGTTGTCGGGGCCGCCGCCCGCGTTGGCGGCGTCCACCAGCCGGTCGGGGATGTCGTAGAACCCGCCCTTCGTGAAGATCTCTTCGATCTTTTCCTTGGGCAGGACGTTGGTGAGGCCGTCGGTGCAGAGCAGGATCATATCGCCCTTCTGCACCGGCACGCTGGTGAACTCGGGGTCGAGGCGGTAGTCCACGCCCAGCGCCCGGGTGATGATGTTCTTCTGGGGGTGATGCTCGGCTTCCTCGGCGGTGATGGTGCCGCAGTCCACCAGCTCCTGCACGTAGGAGTGGTCGTGGGTGAGCTGGGTGAGCTTACCGTCCCGGACGAGGTAGGCCCGGGAGTCGCCTGCGTGGCAGATAAAGGCGTTGCCGCCCCGCACGAGGGCGCAGACCGCCGTGGTGCCCATGCCCGCCAGCTCCTCCTCCCGGGAGGCTTTCTGGAAGACGAAGCGGTTGGCGTTGATGAGCGCCCGCTTCAAAAACTTTTCCTCGTCGCCGGGCAGGCACTGGGCGTACTGCTCGTGGAAGCTGTGCTCGATGACGTCGCAGGCGCTCACGGAAGCCTCACGGCCTCCCCGCGCACCGCCCATGCCGTCGCACACGAGGCCCCAGGCCGCGTCGCTGTTCAGCTCGCCTGCCCGGTAGTCATCCTGATTCTCGGGGCGGACGCTGCCGACGTCTGTTTTTCCTGCAAGTTTCATAGGATTCTCCTTCTCAAACTTTGCCGTTCATCTCGTCGCGGCGGAGCTGGCCGCAGGCGGCGCTGATCTCGCTGCCCAGACGGCGGCGGACGGTGGCGTTGACGCCGAGGCTTTCCAGCTTCTGCTGGAAGCGCCGGACGTTGGCGGCGTCGGTGGCCGAATAAGGGCTGCCGTCCACCGGGTTGATGGGGATGAGGTTGACGTGAGCGCCCATCCCCCGGATGAGGTCGGCCAGCTGCCTGGCGCAGGCGTCGGAGTCGTTGACCCCCCGCACCATGGAGTACTCGAAGCTCACTCTCCGGCCCGTCGTCTCCTGATACCGGCGCACGGCCTGCATCAGCACCTCCACGGGGTAGGCGTCGTTCACGGGCATCATGCCGCTGCGGATGTCGTTGTTGGGGGCGTGGAGGGAGACGGAGAGGGTGAGCTGGAGCTTCTTCTCGGCCAGCTGGTCGATCTTCGGCACGAGGCCGCAGGTGGAGAGGCTGATGTTCCGCATCCCGATGTTCACGCCCTCGGGGGACGAGATGTTCTCGAGAAAGCGCATGACTTCGTCGAAATTATCCAGCGGCTCCCCGATGCCCATCAGCACGATGTGGGAGATGCGCTCCCCGATGTCCTTCTGGGCGGTGTAAATTTCGGAGCATATCTCGCCCGCCTCGAGGTTGCGCACCCGGCCCGCCTGGGTCGAGGCGCAGAAGCGGCAGCCCATCCGGCAGCCCACCTGAGTGGACACGCAGACCGTGTTGCCGTAGTGGTAGCGCATGACGACGGTCTCGATGCAGTTGCCGTCGGCCATCCGCAGCAGGTACTTCACGGTGCCGTCCTTGGCCTCCTGCCGCCGCTCGATGATGGGCGCGGCGATGTAAAATGCCTCCTCGAGCTTTGCCAGCAGGGCTTTGGGCTGGTCGGTCATGGCCGAAAAGTCGGTCACGAGCTTCTGGTGGACCCAGTGGAAGAGTTGCTTCGCCCGGAAGCCGGGCTGGCCCATCGCTTTCAGCTCCGCCGTCAGCTGTTCCAGCGTCAGGGAGGATATACAGCGTTTAGTCTCCATGAAAATCTCCTTTTGTCAGGAATCACGTTTCTGCATCGCGCAGAGGAAAAAGCCGTCCATGCCGGTGCGGGTGGGAACGGAAAGCGCCCCCCAGTCCCCCACCGTCATCCCGGCCGGGAAGCGGACGTCCGGCGTCACCACCCGGAACTCCGGGTGTCGGCCCACGAAGGCCCGCACCTGCTCTTCGTTCTCGGCAGGGTCGATGGTGCAGGTGGAGTAGACCAGACGCCCGCCCTCTTTCAGGTGGGCGGCGGCTGTATCCAGAATGGCCGACTGGGTGGCCAATAATTCATCGTGACGCGCTTTTTCGAGGGTCTTGTACCGGATGTCCGGCTTCTTGGCGAGGATGCCGAGGCCGCTGCAGGGGGCGTCCACCAAGATGGCGTCCGCCATGGGCAGGTCGGCATCCGGTCTGGTGCCGTCGGAGACGCGGGGTTCCACGTGGGCAAACCCCATCCGCTCCACGGCCTTGCGGATCAGCTGGACGCGGTTCTCGCTGACGTCGCAGCTCACCAGCCGCCCTTCGTCCCCCATCTCCTCGATGAGGAGCAGGCTCTTGCCGCCGGGGGCGGCGCAGAGGTCGAGGACGGTATCGCCGGGCTTTGCCTCCACGCAGAGGGCGGCAAGCTGGCTGGCCTGCCCCTCCACGTGGAAATATCCGTCCCGGAAAAGCCCGCTCTCCGCCGGACTGCCCTCGAAGCGGGCTAAGACGCTGCCCGGCAGGAGGCCCGGGGCGGCGGTCTTCGCGCCCGAGGCCAGCAGCTTTTCGCAGAGGGCTTCCGGCGTCCCTTTCAGGGGGTTGGCCCGGAGGCTGGTCAGACCGCCGTCGGCGGTGTGGGTCAGGATGTCCAGCGCCTCGTCGGGGTAGTGTGCGTGGAGGAACGCTGCCACGTCCCGGCCCGCCGAGCCCAACACCATCAGCCGCTCCACCTCGTCGGCGAAGACGGCAGAGCCGAGGTCATAGCCGATGGCCCGGCGCAGCACGGCGTTCACGAGGCCGGAGGCGCTGGCTTTCCGGAAGGCGCGGGTCAGCTTGACGGCCTCATTGACCGCCGCCGAAGCAGGCACCTGCATATAGCGGGCCTGCGCCAGCGCGGCGCGGAGGATTTCCCGCACCTGCGGGTC